>ENA-UEOZ01000697-UEOZ01000697.1-human-gut-metagenome-genome-assembly--contig:-NODE-697-length-19696-cov-91.113512_pt1 | contig 19696 bp, 18 predicted proteins | sample MGYA00242898_ERZ507912 | MGnify/ENA primary metagenome ERZ507912 (study PRJEB26167, sample SAMN06115410) | human gut metagenome | host: Homo sapiens | place: China:Chongqing | collected 2016-04-27... | reverse complement strand
ACTGAAAGCTGCTACTAACGACTCATAAATCTACCCTTAATCGTGTATTGGATGATAGTTGCGGATTTTAGGATAAAATTCCGATGGCTCTTGTAGCGAGCGTTTCAGTAAGACCGTCATACGAGTCGGTCTGGACGAAGTGTGGGAATTGCGACTCCAGGATTACGTATCCGTCATCGATAATTACATACGGAGCCTGCTGCATATTGTTGTCATAAAGCCACGACGCTATTTCCGCGCCCTTGCTATGCAGCACCGTCGGGTCTGTAACGTCAATGTCGACTGATAGCAGCACGCTGTCACTGATGCCAGACGGCGTGACGTCAATCACCTCGCCCGGCATCCTACGGGCATGCCACAAGCGCTGCATGGCCTCTAAGCCAAGGCATTTCCATGACGACTCAATCACTATAGCAGCATGAGTGGCATCGATGATTCGCCTGAGTTGCGCCACCGCAACGGGATCAAAGAAAGCCCCATGCCTGTCCTCCCAAACCTTCCCTTCATACATCAGCTGCCGCTGATGACGCAGAGTGTTCATAACCCCATCAAGGTCAAGAAATATAATCTTGTCAGTAACTGCCATCGGTAAGAAAATATTAAGAAACTTAAATCTTATAGAACGTAAATTCATTTAAACAAAAAAAAGGCATACAACCGACTTCTATAAGATCTCAGTTGTACGCCTTTTATTATTTATTAGGATTCTGATTTACAGATTGGTCAAACTTACTTGACCTCCTCGAAAATAAACTATATTGAATATCAATATATTACATACCATATGGTACAAATAAGTAACATTATAAGCATACTTAAAACATGGAATCAAGAATCATTAAGAGCTTTCCATGCTATCTGACGATATTAGTTTTCATTTGTTCTGTTTTTCCATTTATTGTTGCAAAGATATTGTGTTTTTAAAATCCAACAAATAACCTTCTTTTATACAAATACGTTCATTGGATTATCCACAATCTCTATAGTTGAAAGGAATATAATATCATTTTCGCGTTCATGTTCAAAGTATTTATAAGCATTTTCGTGATATGTCAAGAATATTGTTTTAACAGAATATTGTTCATCAATCTCAGGTACATAGAACTTAAACTTATCAATATTACCCTTACACCAAACATCCCTTTCTATAACATGGGATAATTCTTTAGTAACTATCTTTCGGTTCTGCTGTATCAATTCGTATACAGTTCTACTTTCTGAGAAATTTTTTGCCTCTATACAAACAATCTGCTTTGTATTTTTGTTTATTAGTAGGACATCGATATCTCCCAATTGTTTGGCGGAGTTGAGAGGCTTTCCTGGCATAATCTCAACCTCAGAGTCCACATATAAATAACCAAGAGAAAGATTTTCGTACAATTTCTTGATATTTATAGTGAACTCATGACCTTTATCATTATTCACTTTTGACACAAAAGCCTGCATTTCTGGGGTCGTATTTACCACAGTTCCATTACTCAACCGTTCTATTCGAATCATCCAACTCTCATAAAGTGTTTTGGTTGAATAATAGATGTTGCCTTCAAAAAGAATCCAAGGTCTTGCTGTAACCTGTACAGGGCGATTAAACCTCTGAACCCATTTGTCACTGAACTTTAGATCACCATTATTGAGGTCCTCCGTAAGAACAAAGTTCGACTTGAATACTTTCGTCTCCTCTACATCAAATATTCCAGCACAAACTATTTCAAAGAACTTTTTTTCCGACAATACCATTACTGGCTTCTTTTTATCGTTAGCATAATTAATAGAAACTGTAAGTATCTTGCAATACTTCTCAAATGAAATGCCGAATTGTGCTTTATAAGCCTTTACAAACGTATCATCATTTGCATCGATAAAAGAGGTTGGCATAAAATTATGTAACTTGGAGTACAAATCTGGATTACACATGGACATTATTCTTAGATTGTAGAAGTAGGCATTGAGTTTATTAATTACAGGTCTTGGCATTACCAATCTGCCATTTTTAAGGATTGTCAATTCGGAGCCTTTTATCTTCTCACTTAATTGATCCATATATACACCCATATTCAAGCTAAAATGCATAAGAGCAAACAGACGATCCAACTTTTCTAATCCTGGCTTGCCACCAGTATTATGAATACCATTCAGGACAATGGTCTCAATCATACCTTGTGTCAAGGTATTCATCTCTGAATATTCATTGACATAATCGAATTGATTATCGAATGTTGCATCCAAGAAAGAATAGGCTTTGCTTAAGCTTTCGAATCTTCGTTGGGTAAGTTTCGACCAATAAATCATTGCGTGATGTAGCTCGAGCAGACTTGTAAGAAGTAGTTTAGTATCTATTTCTGCCAACAGTTTCTTTACCTCGGCAAGAATATAATCGGATACCTGAATCATTATCTTCTTAGACTCCACAAAATCAAAAGATTGTTCTAAACCTTTCCTACTTAGGAAATCAGCTATCTCAGAGAGTATCTTATCACAATACCTGGAATTGACATAATAACATGAATCCACACTGTCTTTTTCATCAATAACTGTTAGATTTTCTGTATTACCAATCTGAATAAACCTGCCAGGTGCTGAATCAAACATTCGTAAACCATCAATGGTTAAAGAGTTGTTTGAAGAAAAACCACAATCTTGAATTGCTTTTAGGAACTGCCCGACTAAGTTTCTTTCCAATGTGGAAGCATCCGAGTTCATAATATCTTCTGGAACACAAAAAATTATTGTGTACTCATTTACTTTTTCCCAAACATATTCTTTCTCTGGTAATATACAAAATTCTATATAGAGATTTTGATTAAGACTAGTATTACAGTGTTTCTTCTCAATAGCAAATAACCAATTCATCAATGCAATTGTAGCCTCTCTGCCAAATACCCGAAACTCGTCTTTGCAATTCACATGAAACCACAATTCTTGATTCTTCAATTTGAGCATGAACAGTCCTTTTACCGCCATGTAAGGTGCGAAGATGGGAACTTGTTTGGGAATGTTAGCAAAATGCCTAACCATAACAAAGCGACCTTGCGGTGCATAATTTACCATGTGTTCATCCAACCCACATAAAAATTTCTCACGCATTGATAGAGCGCTACCTGTTTCAACGAACATAATATCAGGCATTTCATCCCGATAAAAAGTATAATGGTTTGAACTATAATATGCAAATCTATCTATTTCTTGTGTGGTGGATACGAATCTAAGGGACATTCTATCTTGATCATAATAGTATAAATTTAGCAGATTCATTTTATCCTGTCCCATTGCTATTTTCAACTCCTCGACAGAGAAATGTATTACATCACGACTGAAGGTCATAAACAAATCATCTTCAGCCATCTGTTGGGTTATTAAAAAAGTAAAAACGGTTTTTGTAGGAAACGATAGATTTAACGCTGCCTCCGAGTCTTTAACAGCCTGCTCTATATTAGTCTTCTTGTCGGCTAAGACGATTGTTACATTGGCAATTTTATCATCGTCAAAACGGAACCAAAGAAATGGGATATCTTGATATGTTTTCTGTTCTAAAAATGTTCCATGACCATTTTGCAAGATAAAGCCAGTTTCTTGAATCATCTCTTGTTCAATTAGAGAAAGGAGATGCTTTTCACCCAAATCCTTTGCCATGATACCATAGCAAAGTCTGTAGGCTAGTCTCAAGAGATTGGCTGGAAATAAAACCAAGTATTCTCCACTATTGAGTTTTAGGAAAGGATGCAATTCGAAGATATCACAATGACCTAATTTGCTAATTTGCTTTTCGTACTCATTCCTTTTGATACTAAACATAAGAGTTTTTAAGAGTCTTTCATCAGCTTTATATTTTACAAATATGTTTTTTATTTCCGCTTCGCTTAGACAATTATACGATTCACATTTCTCATATTCTTTGTAGTTTGAGGTATACAAATTTTCTGCATTATATTTACCGCAGACATTCCAACTATAATTATACCTATCAGCAATAACATTTGAAATCTCTAAAATTGTATAAACCAAAGTCAATTTACACTGGTCTATTTTATTCTTTTGCGCAAGAAATAGTAATTGGCTAAGAAGAAATTTATGAGTCAAATAAAAAGCAGAGAATACCTTATACGAACCTATAGGGGTATGAACGGTCTCAACAAACAGTCTTTCCTGTGGATCTTCAAAATAAGGATTTCCACGCTCAAGTATTCTATCTATAAACGACCAATCATTTTTCCCGCGTCTCCACATCAAATAAGCCTCAATTATAGCGGTTTCGAACCTATAGCAGAAACTTGAATTTTCCTGCTGCACGGATAGATAAGATAGGAACTTGAGCATCTTATCACCCTTTAGATTATGGAAGAATTTATAAGTCATGTGATTATCAATTATACTACAGTCCCGTTATAGTGGACTCAACTAATTATATCTATCTATTGTATGTTTATAAGAGTGTCAAATCACTCTAAAATTTCTCTTTAACCTCCATAATCACGACCAACACGACGAATAATACCTTCATCTGTTGATATACTTTTGAATAGTACTAAAAGCAACTCCAATGGTGTCTGAGAAAAATTTTCTTGTGACTTGTGGTTTCTCTTTTTAAGTCGAAGAACTTCTGTATGAGTTGTATCTACATTCGTCTGATCACCTATTCAATGATATCACCAAACACAAACAACGCTAATAATCAATGCATTAGTATTTATTGATACAAATCCTATCTAAAACAAGAAAATAGCAGCTATTCTGTTTCTGGCCCAGATATATCAATTTCTTCCTTAGCAGGAGTTTCATTTTCTTTGTATTCTCCGAGTTCCTGCTCTACCATGTCAAGACGTTTTTTCAGATCTTCTACAGAAGGAAGTTTGTCTTTTAGTTTAATTCCTTCATAAGTAGCCACACCCATAGGATTCTGTATGCTATCAAAAGCCCATTCCACTTTCGTTTGATCTTTTGACTTACAGAGAAGAAGGCCAATGGTAGGATTGTCTTCTGGTTGGCGAAGCAACTTATTGCATGCTGCTACATAGAAATTCAGTTTACCAGCAAATTCAGGTTTGAAATCTACCACTTTCAACTCAATAACAACATAACAGCGTAGACGTATATGATAGAATAACAAGTCAGGAAAATATCCTTCATTACCAACTACGAGTTCTGGCTGTCTTCCTACGAATGTGAAGCCATTTCCGAGCTCAAGTAGGAAACGTGTGATATCTTTTGCGATTGCATTTTCTAAGTCACGCTCATTGTAGCCTCTTTCCAATGTTAGGAAATCCAGACGATAAGGGTCTTTCAGAACATTCATTGCAAGTTGACTTTGTTGTGCTGGCAATTGGGTCGAAAAGTTTGTTGTGGCATGACCATACTTGCTAAAATCATCAGCCTCGATAATATCTTCCAATTCACGTTTGCTGAGTCCTTCATCGATAATGCGTTTAATGTAATAGAATGCTTCTTTGATGGATTTGCACTTAGATGTGATGACCAAGTGATGTTTCCACGGCACGATTCCGAATATAGGCAGCATACCATTGTTTTCTAAGATATTAGATATTTTATCGTTCGATATGATTTCTGCACCTAATTGGTGCAATTTTATAGGGTTCTGATTTTCAGTCTCTTGTAATTTTGCACCTAATTGGTGCAAAATTTGTTTGTGCTCATCATCTGTCATATAAAACTCATACCATTCCTTCATGTAATAAAGGTTCCGCACAGAGAATCCTCGTACATCAGGGAAGGTAGCTTTAAAGTCAAGACAGAGTTGGTTTACCACTCCTGCACCCCATCTTGACTCTGCTTTTTTCTGTACAATATCACGTCCCAATAGCCAGTTAAACTCTAATGCCCCGTAATTGGCTTGTAAAGCTACACGGTTACGAATGTTCTGATAGCGATTTTTTATCTCTTTCAGCCATTCGATATAGTCACTGTCTCCATGAAAATTCTTGGAGGTGACGAAATATGGTTTGTTCTTATCTGTCATTTTATTGACTTGCTCTAATTTGTATTATTTTGCGGTATATATTATAACCACTCCCAATATAATAGCTAATACAAAGTTTATAGCCAAGCTATAATTCAGTCTTGACTCAACCTTATTCAAAGAATTTCTGAAAGAGTCTGTAGCTTCAGAAAGTTTTTGAGATGCTGAATTGGCAGAGTCAATTACAGACTTGCGGTCTTTCTCAAAAGCAGCAACCTTCTGATTGTAATCAGTCCCAATGTCAGCAACAAGTTCTTTGATTTTTGTTGTCAATTTGCCGAGTTGAGTTACATATTCGGATGTTGAATTGTGTAATCCATCATACGAATTTATAGTCCTTTCTACTTGCTTTCGAGCTGAGTCTATATTTTTAAGACCTTGCTCCAACTCCTTCAGGGAGTCATTGATTCTTTGGTCAATCATTTTTCTGTATATTTATTTTTGATATTACTAAATGCTTTTACATGTTCTTCCAATTGGATTGCCAACTGGATTTTGTTTATGTATTCTTTATCTTTTAGAGCAGCATGCTTGATAAGAAGTTGCGTAAACTCATCTATCAGGGCTGACTTACCTTCATCCATATACTGTTCATACACAGCTTTATAATCATTATAAAGTTCTTCCTCTAACATCTCGTTTACCTCTAATCCAAGATATAGAATGCAGAATACATTGAGAAGGTTTAAAACAGGATTCATTTCTGCTATGGCTCGACGTATCAAACGAACAGCACCCTGCAGATGCTTTATATTGTCCATTTGCGAATCGTTGTTAACGATCTCTGAATCTACAACCCTCATGTATTTTCTCACCAAATCAAAACTTGTAATTTCATCTTCAGAATGGACATCATGGTTTGTATCATCCTTTAATGAGAAAGGCACATCCTGTTGTAAGTAGGAATCGTATGTAACAAAACCTTCACGTGCATATTTAGAATTGAAATAGTAATAAATGAAGTCTTTGAGTTCCTCATTTGTTTCCTTCCAATCTTGCTTCGAACTAATAGCCATATTACAGAATTGTTCCATATCGAGGATTCCTCTTGCTCGCTTATCAGCAATACTTTTATAAATAAAAGATGTAAGATGCTTCAAGCAAGCCATGATTACTCCTTCGGTATTGGCAAGCGCTTTTACCTCTGTCATCATACTTTCTACCCTTTCGGCGGAATAATACTTGCGATAGTATAGTCTGAGATGTTCATAATAGTCTAACTCATCTTGGCAGATCGTCGTGATACGGAAAGTTCGTTTAAAATAGTCTTCTGTAAAATCATCAATTAGACCTATAACACACATTCGATAAATAGCTTTCTGTATAGCATCCTTATAAACAGCAGAACCATAATCACGGATATAGCTATATCCACGACTATTTTTTAAATTTTTGGCATTATATGTATTGAATACAGGCATATTTTTTGCGGAAAGAAACTGATTATATCCATCAAGAACTTTCTCATCTTCTTCGTATGATATATAATAAGTTAATATTTGTCCCTTTTCATATCGCTTTATAAACTTGACAATGCCTTGTGAATTTACAATACACGGCTTGTCTATGTCATAAAACTCCTCATTACTAATCTTTACTTGTAGATTATTCATAAGTAGTTCCATGACAAACAATTCAAACTCTTCACCAAGGAAGTTGCTATCATAGAAGAATTTGTTATTCGTGTAATCTGCAGAAAATTCTTGCCATTTATCAGTCTTTACATTTTTTACCCAAAATTTCCTCGGAGAATACATAATTGTAGCTAATGCCATCTTCTTGTCACGCCCAGCACGTCCAGCCTCTTGCACAAAAGACTCCAAGGAACCAGGGTAGTTCAAGTGGAATGTCATTCGCACATTAGACTTGTCGATACCCATACCAAAAGCCTTTGTAGCTACCATTATGTTAGTCCCACCTTTAAGAAATGAATCTTGACAGGCTGTATCATCACCACCTTTATATGTTGAAATGCTTCTTAACCCATGATTACGAAGAGTGGTTTCTACAGTTGGAACGCTGTTATACACATTTGCTTTATATTCCCTATTAGCCCGCAAGCAGAATACTATACCTGCAGTATCAGTATAGGTGCGATTATACCAATCCGACTCCACGTCAACACTAAGGTCTGTATGATATATATGACTAACCTTGTCGGAGTCCATTAAATTCTCTCGCTCTATAAAACGTTTTTTGATAGTCTCAACTGCATCTTCGTTTTGTATTTCAACTATCTTTCGAGTAGCATCGTCAATAACTTCCAACAAGGTGTTTTCCTTAAGACAATCAACCTCCTTCGATTTTTGAATGTCTTTTGCGTCAACCTCATAAACATTATATTGAAGCTCTAGACGATTTGTGTTTTCATACCTAACAGTTGCATCATCCTCTAAAGAATATGCATTCGGACCAGACAATTCACGTTCTACATCAGCGAGGACATCGAATGATGCCGTTGCTGTAAGCCCAAACAATGATATATGGTTATCTTCTCCTTCCACTTCTTTTGGAAGTACATAATTGAATAAGTTTCTGCCAAGATGAAGATATGCAAGACGGAAATCATGTCCCCACTCAGATACACAATGAACCTCGTCTATTACACCATAAGCAAAATAGACACCTGATTCTCGCATAGAACGCAAAACCTCTCGGAAGCGAAAAATACTCAAACGTTCTGGAGACAAGAACATTATTTGAACTTGCGAACCCGTCAATGCAAGTTCACGTTTTCTGCCTTCCTCATAATTCTTTGTGATGTCACTATTGATGTATGATATACAGTCTATGCCAATATTTAACAATCCATCATATTGGTCTTTCATCAAACCTTTTAATGGATCCACAACAAGTGTCACAGATGGTTGCAACATAGCTGCAAGTTGATAAGTCAAAGACTTACCTCCACCCGTTGGGAGCAGACCTATAACACTCTTTAATTGGAGTACCCTGTTTAATATAGGTAACTGTCCAGGTCTGAAATCTTCTTTCCTAAAGATGAGATTTAAGAAATACTTGAGTCTTGAGCAATTATCTTCAATCTTATGATATATTCCGTGACTGTCTTTTTCTACAAATGGCTTATAGTTAATACGCTCAGTTGTATAAAGGATTCGGTCTTCATACACTCTTTCTGATGAGCGCACGATAAAATAGCAATCATTTAAAACCTTAAATTTAGAGAAAGCAACTTCTTTTGCATTACATAGTTGATCTATTGATATGTCAATAATTGCATCATATTCTGTTCTATATGACGCATTATCTTTGGTGCAAACAGACAATTTAGGCAATACCATATCATCATAATCTTTGGTCATAGCAATGAGATTATGGTAAGTCTCAGAAAAATCCTCTATAGAAATCTTTGCAACAGAAGTATTGTCCTCCATGATGAGAATCTTCCATTCCTGTTTGTTTGTATCCAGTCGTTCTGAAATTATTGCTTCAATAAATGTCTTCTGGATACGTGCAATGACGTTAAGACTCTTTGCTTTTTGAGTATCGGACATATTAGACACATAATCCAGTATTTTTTTACTTGCCAAAGTTGGACAACCTCGTGAAATCAGATTGCTCATTAATGCATAGACAGGACACAAATTCTTATGAGCAGTTATATCAAAAGGAGCTAATATTTCAAACGCACTCTCTTTAAGGGACGATTTTGTTATCGTGTCTGTAAAGGATGCAAAATACTGAATAGGTGCAAAATATTTGTATTCATGCAGAATCTCAGACGTTTGTGAAAGACTATAACTGAAACTATTTATCAAGCAACCATATGCTTTACGGTTAGGATGGAGACCGAAATTAGTCTCTCTAAATTTAGTAAAGATATGAATATGATTTTCTACGAAATAGTTGCGAAAAGATAATATTCGGCTTTCGTTAAGATTGGCAGGTCCAATACAAAGTACAATATGTTTTTGACCTGAAGAGGTTATCATTTTTGAAACGCCCTTCAAGCTCACTGCTTCAATATCAAGTATGTTAGAAAATATGTGGATAGCAGTTGGCTGTTCTACATTTATAGAAGTGATACAATTACTATTGTCTCCATTGTCCGATGGTAGATACTTTGAGACTGCAATAACATCAGCATTATAATCCTCCAATGCTTTTTTTACATGTATAACAGCTCTATCTCTTGCAACATTAGAAGGCTCTTCAAGGACAACTTTACAGAGTTTTCTGAGCATATTATGTTGACGGAGCTTTTCTATTACAGCCATTGTTCCTATACCCTGACCACATCCCCAATCGTAAATTTCAATGCCGCCAGTTAAATCTGAATAAGGGAACTCCTTTTCATCCAAAGCACGCATAAGCTTATGACGATGCATAGGTCCATATGCAGACATGTAAGCACAACACTGCTCTTCTGTTTTTAAGACTGCAGTGCCATGCTCCAACGTACGCCCTTGACCATCCATGTACTTCCATGGTTCTAATTTATACCGATTAGGTACATACTTGTTGGAAATCCGGATAATCTCATTGATTGTCAGATTGGTTATTCTATGAATGTCGTCTATATAGCTCATTTTCCAGTAATTGTTTCACTCCAAGGATTTTCTTTGTGACATTTATAATTCATTACCGCAGCCTGCTTGCTCGCATTTGCATAGCAATATTCGCAACCATGCACACAAGTATTGTATTCACCTATATCCTTGCTTTTTATACAACCACAAAATGCTCTTTGGCCTTTGTCCTTGTTGTCTCCATGAAGTGCATACATTCCATTAGGAAGTATGATAGCACTATCTGGTAAAGACTCAGAGTCTCCAAATAGGCTTTTTTGTGGCATGGGATAGAATTTGACTTTTAGATAATCCATTAATTTTTTGTCATCATAGGCTAACTTGATGATAAGTTCATCATCAACACAATGATTCTTTTTAACTCCAAACTCTGTCAGGTCTATTTTCTCTCCACATGTTGCCAGCTCATATCCCCATTTTTGGTTAAGTACAGATAATCGACGAGCGAACTCTCGCATTTGATTTTCTTGCCAATCTATATAATTTATACTGGCTTTTTGAAGATTGGCTTGCACCTTGCGATAGGAAAGTATATCGGCAAAACTAAACACAAGTTTCTCTGTATATCCCAGTAGCTGGTTACCAATATTTTCAACTTTATCAAACAACTTATCGATATTTATGCTATCTGTGAGAACTAAAGGGTCAAAACGCCAAATCACATGCCCCTTACCAAGAGCATTGGTAAGTTGTTTGAATGTTTCTATACGTTGTTCTAGAGGTGGTACATTCTTTTCCAACCCCTCTTCCTCATAATCATTCAATGAGTATTGAATATAACACCCGATTCCACGTTGTTTGAGGATTGGCAGATGACGCAACAATGGCTTAGGGTTCTTCGACCAAAACACAATAAACCGTGTGTCCTTGTAAGACACATAACTTTTCACCCCATTAAAAGGGTTTGTCCATGCAGAATAGCCAGCTTTATCAAGACGGAAAAAGAACCAATCTGCATAGAAAGCAGGTATGTCCGTGCTTCTACTTGCAGAAACAAGAATAGGAACTTGCATATCTACAAGTTCCCCATTCTCACGTGGAAGTTTTTGTTTAGCCCATGTTGCCATAAATTCTATCTGTATATTTTACTTAAGATATATTCTTTTAGATTTTTTTGTGGAGCATATGATATATGTTCCACCATTTCTGCGACTTGGTTAACCTGTCCTGTAATTTGATCTACAATTAACATAGGAACAAAACCTGCATTATCATAATATGACTTTATCATACTCAATGCATAGTTCGCAACAATATCTATAGACTCATCTGATGAATGTTGGTTAGACGCAAGCATAGGAACAAGCTCTCTGGCAAAGACATCTGTGATGTCTGGAATTGCCCGTCCTTCAGCAAGTTTCAAGTCTTCTGTAATATTGAATGGATTGTATGAGACTTTCTTTGGGTGTACTTTAAGAGGATTGGAAGGCTTCTTGCAGTTTTTACCAGAAAGCTTCTCTATAGCCTTGGTCACTGTATGTATATTGCTTTCCATTTTTTTCAATCTATTACCTGCTTCGTTGTCATCAAGTTCCAAATTGAATATAACCTGTAAAACATCAGACCAATTATCAGCTAAATCCCGAACAACGTTTCGTCTGTGAGAATCATCAGACATGCTTAATTTAACCAAAACATAATGAGAGGCAATATTATTATCGGTTATATCAGAAACTTTACCATAAGCGTATTCTTCCTCATAATAGTAGCCAAATATACCTGCGTATGAGAATAGTCTACTTTTCATTTTCTCGTTTCTGCCTCCAACTAAACGGTCTGATTTCAAAAAGATATAACTAATGTCGGAAAGAATAGCAATTATTGACTTCAGTTCATCTTTAGAGAACAAAGCTGTTGATTGGCTTGTTCTTTGGTATTCCAAATCAACCTTGTAATCCTCTTACAGGTTGACCATTTTCATAACGCTGATGACAGGTAGAATCGAACTCGAAATTAGACAAGAACGATTCTTCACGCCTTTGTTGCTCTTCTTCTTGAAGACGCAATTGTTCTTGTCGTGCTTTCTCTTTCTTTTTATTGTTAAAAAAATCGAATAATCCCATATCAAAAAGTTAGTCCATCAGTAGCCTATAGGACATCTTAGTTAAACGAAAAGCGTGGCACTGCTATAACCACGTCTTAAAGTGCAGGCCCTGAGAAAACCTTAATCCAACAGATATGGTAAAGCAGCCCACGCTATAACGTGGGAACTGCCATGCCAATTCTTGTTGATTTTGTGTTTCAGTTTCTCAGGCTTTGCACTTACAAGAGTAGCATAACGCTCCTAATATTTCTTAATGTCTGGAAATGGTTGTACCAAATCCAATAGCAAAAATACAGAAAATATCTGTAAGTCATGAAGAATATTCTGAAATATCAACGAAAACATTACGTAAAACTTCATTTTTAGATTTTAAAACAGAATATTATGGGTGAACGCTCGTACTTTAATTATTCAATCCCCAGTATGTCTTGAATAAAGAATTGGAATGGATAAGTGAATCCAACTCTTGGTAATCCTTCTTTCTCTTTTCATCCATGATAACCTTCTTGTAGAAAATTCGGTTAGTTCTGTCAAGATCCATAACCTTACTTTGATAGAGAAATGAAAAGAGAACACAGGCGATAATGCCAAGAATGACAAGATACCATTGGAGCAATCCCCATTTGTCAGTCCTTTGTTTGAATCTGTTCCATCTGTAGAGCCACCACGATTTCAGTGTTGGTGGAGGAGATGGTTTGGGACTTGTGATGGTTTGCAAAGCATCGCCCCATATCTTCAAAATCGCATGTGCTTTTTCTACAGATTCATTCTCATCAATGATTTTCATGCCGATGTAACGGATTGTCCGTTGGATTTCTAACGAATATAGTGGAGCCCATTCTGCTACTTGCTCAATTGTCATTAAGCCTTGCGCTTTTCGCTTTTGCAGATACACATTACGTTTGCACTTTCTTTCCTTTTCGTCTTTTTCCAAGTATTTTTCAATTTCTTCAACATACAGTTCAATGAAGATAGTCCCCAGGCGTTTGAGGGTCTTATCCGATAGAAGTTCTGCTGAATCAGACATAGCGTTATAGTAACTATCCATTTCTTCATGAACAGCATTCTTTATCTCGTCATACGGAATAGAAGTTGTTGAGGTACTTGCAAGAGGCGTTATTGGTGCGACCTCCTCTTTTGTTGCCAACTTCGCCAATAGATTTTCGATATTACCAAGTCTCTGTTCTGTTGCGACATTATTGTTTTTGATGACAGACAAGTCATCAAGTATATCCTCTAACTGTTCGTTTGATTTAGCCATATTGTTGATGTTTATAAGTTTGATTAACGCCTGCCTCTTCCGAAGCTGCGACTTCTACTGCTATATTTTTTCTTGTATTTGTCATCATCTCCCCAACCAAGTTTAGAAGACGTGCCTCCACCACCTGCAGATATGGCAGGTTGATATGGAGGAAAGAGAATGGTTCCAAGGGAAGTGAGTCCTACTTGAATCGCTCCTTTGCCTATATCGGAAACGTCATCTGCAGCTTGGTACAATTCATCAAAGAAGTCTTGTCCCAAAGTCTGTTCGTTGCCACACATCTGTGGAGCATCATACAGTCTTGCTTGGGCTTGCCAAGGAAAACGCAAATCGAAATCGGGAAATACTCTATCTATATCTCTTACCTCATAGGCATTATGCGAATAGTACCATTCTTGCCGAGCATCGTCATACATATCTTTTGCCTGTTCATGAACGATAGCTATAGGGTTGCCAAGCTTCTTGCAAATACATGCAAGAGTGAGTGATGAATCCAATTGCTTGCCACTACAAGAGATGTCATGTTTCATCTTGCTGCTGATATTTTCCTTAGCAAGAGCGAACGATATTCCTTCGATGCTGTTTGCCTTAGTATTATATCGGAAGCGCAAACGGATTCCAGCTTTAGACAATTCACTCTCAAATTCTTTCCAACTTCGAGAGACTTGCAACGATTCGCTTACTCGATGCAACATCTGATAACGGATGGCATCCATTGAGCGAAGTTTTCTTTCTTTGATAGCCTCTTTTCCTTTTGCGATATATAAGCCATATTGTTCAGTCAATTCCTTACACACTTTTATGTTCTTGTCTTTCTCATGCGAGTCTTTGGTGCATTTGCCTTTAAAGTTTACTCGATTTACCATGATATGAATATGTGGGTGCTCTTTGTCGAAATGACGGAATGCGACAAATTGATTGTCGTCATATCCCATGCGCTTAAAGTAATCGTTGACTATTTGCTCTAACAGATTGTCATTAATGCGTAGAGCATCATGGGGTGAAAACGATAAGATAAAGTGTCCTACAGGTTTCCTGGTTCGAGCACTCAAACCTGCCTGCATTACGAAACTATCTGTTATGGTTTGGTTATTCGTGAGATTAATTCCGTCGCTTGAAGTAACCAATATCGCATTTTTGCGTGGGTCGTTAATGTAGTTGATAAGTCCTCCGAATGATGCTCCATGAAGAATTTTACCATACATACGTTGTAGTGTTTTGTAGTTTAACTTTGATTTTCTGATTCGTCATTGTATTCTTTCTCTTTGATTTTGAGACGAGCTTGATGGAGAATAGCATTGACTCCATCAAGGGCTTCGTTGGCTTTGTCTGCAATGGTCATAAGCCCTGCTTGGTGAGCAAGCTTAACCAAGGTATTGATATTCGTTCCAAGATTATTCAAATCTCTTATCTCTTTCATCAACTCCTTCGAAACAGGTTGGCGCACGATGGCATGAAGTGCGCCTTCACGAATGTAGGTACTTATGGGCATCTCTCCAGACTTGCGTTTGATACGGACAAACTGTTTTGGTGTGAAACGAACTGGTATAGGCTTGCCATACTTTTCCTCGTCAGGGAGAGGCTTGCGCCCTCCTGGATTGTTGATAACATGTTTTGCCATTATATCTCTTATTCTTTTTTATTTCAGTTCTTGAGGGGCAAGTTTCTCAATAGGTATTGACCTTTGCCATATGCTTGATAGGCAAAGACAATATCACAATCGGGTATACCGATTGGAATAGTTTTCGTATATCGAAAACACAAACTTGCTCCCGAAAGAACTTAATAATTTGCTAACGCATGTTTTTGACCATAGTGAAACATTTATCGCTTGGAGCTATAATGTTGCCTTGTATTAACTGTTTTCACCTTTCTCTTGCAGAGGTATTCATTCAAGTCCTTATCTCCTGCATATTCGTCTGAAGCATCAATCGTCTGGCTTCTGCAATTTGCTTTGAGTTGCAAGGTTGCATTACGTCCTGCTTCATCATTATCCAAATGACAATAGATGCGGTTGTACTTGTCCAAGATCTCAATACACTTAGGAACATTGATTACAGAGTTCAACACAACGGCATCACAATCTCCATGCAACACAACATAAGATAGGAAGTCTATGAAACCTTCAAATACATGGCAGACTTCGTTACCTTGTGATATTACGGAAATATCCTTTGGAGAGATGCAACCTTTGAAAAAAGCATTGCGAATTTCGTAACCACCCGAGCGATTTGGAAAGCCCAATGCAAAATAGTTTCTGCCATGACTACGATAATGAACTTCCTTACAATACCGTTTTGCCACTTTCCAAGTTATCCCTCTTTGTACAACATATTTGTACAGGGCATAATGGTTCAGCTCCTCAGTTTCTATATTGGTAAAAGCTATGTTTGCCGTCTTCGTTTCTTGTATTTGTTGAACTGTATTGGCAATCGTTAAGTTCCGAAAATAATCTTGAAAGTTGTTTGGATGAAACAACAGCTCTATTAAGGTTTTAACTCCACCACCTTTACCCAATCCGAAATCGTACCAAACATTTTTATTGATGTCCACCTTGAATGATGCTGTTTCTTCATCATGCAATGGAGACAAATACCACCAGTTTGCCCCTTTCTTTGCAGTAGGCTGATAATGGTGACTTGCAAGAAAGTCAATTATCTGTATATTCTTATTATCGAATGGATTCATCGTTAATTTGTTGTTGAGTTGTTGAATTGTTGAGTTAGGATGATGAAAAGAGAAAATCGTTGAGCTATTGTTGACCATATTGTTGAGCCGTAAATGCTTATGCCACAATGTATATGTTCTTATTTTCATCATTTCAACAAATCAACAGGGATTATATGTTTAATGATTCTATAAACTCCTTAGTCACGGTATAGTAACGTCCAACCCGATTGATTGCGCCATACTTAGATGGTTTAGAGTAGTCATATTGGTATGTAGTATATGACAGGGCATTGGGAGCCGGCTTCAAACGCCATAATTCCTTCACTACTTTGCGAATATGCCACAATTCCACCTTTACCCCATTAATCGAAAGCAGTGGGAGCAGGTCTTGTGGAATAAAACATACTTTATCCACTTCCTGACATTCCATAATGTTGCGCAATAACTCTACGAGATCAATCTCCGTATGGTTACGGTTGCATTGCATGATGCGTTCCAAAGCATCCGTATGAATAAGCGTAGGATTGAACCACATACGACTCTCTTTAGTGCTATATAGTGCCCGATGTTGCAAGTAATACAAGAAAGCAGGAATTTGCGCTTTCAACTTCTGCAAGAAGTTCGTATCATCGCTTTCCAACGGCATTATCTTGCGCACCCAATAACGTGTCTCTCCGGTATCAATGATAACTGGGAAAAGCTCATTATTGGAGCACAAGACGAACTTAGCAAAGAAATTCACTTCTTGTCTGTCCTTGCCTTTGGCTTCAACCTTGTATGTCTGTGCTGTGCTCAAATTCTTTAGGCGTTCTGAGTCTTCTCGTCGGCATAGCAGCACCTCGTCAACAACAATAAGTAACTTACCTGCCCAATCTGCATTAAATTGGCTTCGGAAGTCCTCATTGGTATTGAAAGTTACATTGTCTTCAAACATCGCCTTGAGAAAATTCAAGAAAGTAGTCTTGCCTGTATTGCGATCTTCTGATACCAATAGTAATATTGGTAGCTTCTGCGTAGGTTTGGCATAGAGCAACTGCATATAATCCATCCCCAATTCATACTGTTCACCAAAGATATGGTGTATCAGTTTCATAATGTCTGGAAACTCTCCTTCTGATGGTATGTGGTCAATGGGCTCATACAAATTGTAGAAACCGCCAATCTCTTTATGATAATCGGTATGGCTGGGAACAGTACAGAAACCGTCATATTTCCGAATAGGTGGCGTATTGTTCTTGCCATAATCCTGTCGGATAGTGCCAAAGCTCCATTGGATGCGACGCAATGTGCAAGTACCATTAGCTAAAGGTTGTTGGGCAATCTTGTACAGACAAGTACCCACTCTGATATATTCTTCCTTATTTCCTTCCATAACGCTTGTTGTTTATAAAAGCCATGGCTTCGTTCTCCAAATCTGCTTCCGATTTTCGATAAGTACCGCTTTTCAGCCATTTTTCTATTTCTGCCTTGTTAAAAATGATATTCTTTCCTTTCTTATGAAATGGTATTTTTCTTGCACTCGTCCAACCATAGATGGTCTGTTCTGCCGGGTGAGTAGGCAAAAACTCTATGAGATCAGCTACATTGAACCATTGCTGTTCTTCACTCTTCTTTGGTGGTATCAGCTTGTCCACCTTATCACCCAACTCATTAAGTTTGGCATACATGACAGCCAACATCTGAGGCATATCATTAAACGTGATGTTTTCTTGTTGCATATTTATCAATATTTGTATCTGTGTGCAAAGGTACATCTACGTTTGTGTGGCAATACGTGGGGCTTTGTGGGGATATAAAAATGACAGATGCGCTATTCGCTTGATAATAAGTGAATAGCGCATCTGCCAATAGTTAAACAATGTAAGTTTTGTGGAAAAGCGTGGAATGGTGGGGATATCCACACTTAGTAACTTCTTTTTATGGATTCATCTATTATTTCTTTGTATTCTTTGTTCTTTTCCGAAACTCCAACACTAAGGAAATCTTTATGATGCTTGTCGTAATATTCCATAGAAATATCGCATAGTTCCAACATACTTTCAATCCAATGTTTTGGGGAATCTGACAAAGCTATGGTGTGTGAAACAGCAAACAACATATAGCAAATACGTTGTTTTTGTCGAGGCAGTGGATGGACTTTGGCTTTATCTAATTTGAGATTCAAAAAATTGATGAAGTCGCTTGCGGGCATGTGCTTGAACTGCTTGCCATTACAAGTCTGATAAATTCCAACACAAACGCCAAGGTTGACAATATCCCTCAACTGAGCTATTTCTTTCAGTATTAAAGATTTATCAATCATGTCTATACCTCCTTCTCCAAGTATTCTCCATTTTTTAGGATGACATCTACTAATTTTGATATTTTACGAATCAGCAACTCCAGAAATTGCATCTCAAAATAATGCACCTGTCCACACTTCAATTGCTCCTGCCTATATATGCCATATAGTTCTTCTCCTTGCCTATGCGCTTTGTCGTATGCCAACTTTATATTGTCGCACTGTGCATCCAATGTCTTGAAGTTCTCTGAATTAAAATCCATCATATCAAGTCTGTTACTTTCAGTTTGATACTTTCTCCACAGATTCGTTGCTTTATCTTTGGCCGCATCCCATCTCTCTTTATATTCTTTCAAGTGAGACTGCTCCATATTTATGAAATCCAATGCGTTCCAAACACTCAAATCAAGAGAGACAAACTTATCCACCTCCTTCTTTAAGCCTATAGCGCTTTCATAGAGGAATTTTCCGTCTTGACGTGCCAAATTCTCAACATCATCAATGATGCCGTTGGTGTTCTGATAATCGTGATAGAATTGTGCTATCACACAAGCATCGGCAAATGTAATGTCTGATACATTTGTTCGTGATGCTATGATATGGTTTACTCTTTGTAAACGCTTGATTATTTCTTCAATTATGTTTGCCATATATAATATAGGTGAATATGTTACTTGATAGCAGCCAAGTCTATCTTGATTGCATCGGCTGCATTCTCTTTCTTTTCATCTACCACTTTTGTGTATCTCTGCGTTGTACGAACATTGGTGTGTCCCAACATCTTACTCACCGTGAAAAGGTCGGTACCGTTGCTTAGTTGGAGCGTAGCATAAGTATGGCGGCCCGAATGCACAATTTAAGCAAAAGCAACGGAAAGTGAAGATGAGAGAAATGAACTGCAAGTGGTTGAGAATGAGCA
>ENA-UEOZ01000688-UEOZ01000688.1-human-gut-metagenome-genome-assembly--contig:-NODE-688-length-19825-cov-148.275623_pt1 | contig 19825 bp, 22 predicted proteins | sample MGYA00242898_ERZ507912 | MGnify/ENA primary metagenome ERZ507912 (study PRJEB26167, sample SAMN06115410) | human gut metagenome | host: Homo sapiens | place: China:Chongqing | collected 2016-04-27... | reverse complement strand
AATGCCTGGATTCTTCTTCAGGGCTTGGAGACATTGAGCCTCCGTGTAGAGCGTCACGTTCAGAATGCATTGAAGGTGGTAGAGTATCTGGAGAACAATCCTAAGGTGGCTAAGGTTAATCATCCAGCCGTTCCTTCTCATCCAGACCACGAGCTTTACAAGAAGCTCTTCCCTAACGGCGGTGGTTCTATCTTCACCTTCGATATCAAGGGCGGCGAGAAAGAGGCATGGGAGTTCATCGACCACCTGCGCATCTTCTCTTTGCTGGCTAACGTAGCCGACGTGAAATCACTGGTTATCCACCCAGCAACAACCACCCACTCTCAGCTGAGCCCAGAGGAATTGGAGGAGCAGCACATCTATCCTTCTACTGTTCGATTGAGCATCGGTATCGAAAACATCGACGACCTGATTGAGGCACTCGATGAGGCATTTACGTATGTAAAGTAAATATTTCGAGGAGTTAAGGAGTTAAAGGAAGTTAAGGAGTTAAGACAATAGTATTATTGTTCAAACTTAGCTTTCAAAGCTCCTTAATATAAGGGAAAAAGCATTTGTCTTAACTCCTTTAACTCCTTAACTTCTTTAACTTCAAAAGAAAAAAAATGGCAAAGATATATAAGCAGATTACTGATTTAATCGGTAAGACCCCATTGGTAGAATTGGGTAAGTATTCAGCATCCAAGAGTTTGGAGACTCCTGTAATTGCTAAGGTAGAATTCTTCAATCCTGGCGGAAGCGTAAAGGATCGTATCGCCCTTGCGATGATCGAAGACGCTGAGCAGAAGGGCATCCTGAAACCAGGTGCCACCATCATCGAACCAACCAGCGGTAACACGGGTGTAGGTCTGGCTCTGGTATCAGCCGTAAAGGGCTACCACCTCATCCTCACCATGCCAGAAACCATGAGTGTGGAGCGCAGAAACCTGGTGAAGGCTTACGGCGCAGAAGTGAGACTGACCAGCGGCAAGGACGGAATGCCTGGTGCCATCAAGGCTGCCGAGGAGCTCCGCGATTCCATTCCTGGTTCCGTGATTCTGGGACAGTTTACCAACCCAGCCAATCCTGCCAAGCACTATGCCACAACAGGACCAGAAATCTGGGCAGATACCGATGGCGAGATTGATATCTTCGTAGCCGGTGTAGGAACCGGTGGAACCATTTCGGGTATCGCCAAGTATCTGAAGGAGCAGAATCCAAACGTGAAGGTGATTGCCGTAGAACCAGCCACATCGCCTGTATTGAACGGCGGACAGAGCGGTCCTCACAAGATTCAGGGCATCGGTGCCGGCTTCGTTCCAGAGACCTACTCTTCAGAATTCATCGATGAGGTATTGGACATTCAGAACGATGATGCCATCAAGGCAGGTCGTGACCTGGCTCAGACCGAGGGCCTCTTGGTAGGAATCTCATCAGGTGCCGCCGCCTTTGCAGCCACCGAGATTGCGAAGCGTCCTGAGAACAAGGGCAAGAAGATTGTTGCCCTCTTGCCAGATACTGGTGAGCGTTATTTAAGCACTGTACTCTATGCTTTCGAGGAGTATCCTTTGTAATTCACAATCGGATATTATCTGAAGAAAGCAAAATCTATCATAATTTCCCCAACCCGCTTTCCCATAGCAGGTTGGGGATTTTCATTTTTCGGAACTTCATATATATTTGCAAATGCGATACCACCGCCCTAACTACCTATTTTTATATAGTTAGGGCGAAGCTATCGCTAAAATTCAAGACCATTTACCGCATAAAGCGGTACGTTTGTAACCCAATCTTCCTGCTGATAATCATTCATAGAGATGCGATAGGCCTTCTTTGACCGGTTCAATCTCATCCTCCTCATCCTGGAGCAGAAAATCAATCTCCTGAGTACTGTTGGTTTTGGCATAATAATACGGTTCATACCTGAGAACGAGCTGCTGCAAAACATACTGTTCCGTCAATGCTCCTTTGAATTCGGTAAAAATACTGTTGCCAGACACTATTGTCGCTGCCTTGAGATTAGACATCGCACCCAAAAGCCCAACATCCAGGACGAAGATCTTGAAGGCTGCCCGATTTTCATAACTGGCAAGTGGCAGTCGAGAAAAGGGGCAGTATCAGTTTAGAAAACGGACATTAAAATACCGTTTACCGCAAAAATACAAAGTAAAGTACCGCAAAAATACAAAGTAAAATACCGTTAAAACACAAAATAAAATACCACAAAAATACAAAATTATTTGTAGATTCCACTATTTATTACTATCTTTGCAAACAAAAACATATTGAATATGAAGTATTTAGATAGAATAGCAGACAGAATGCTCCAACTTCATTTGGAAGCCTTTGGAGGTAGAGTCTCTTACTATCACGACCGCTATGACCTGGAGGCAGACATCGTGCTTCATCTTGCAGATGGCCGCTATGCCTTGATAGAATGCAAGTTGGGTAGTCGGGAGATAGAAGATGGTGCCAAGCATCTCCTGCAACTACGGAATCTGATTCGTGAAAAGAACAAGACAGAGCATCAGATGCCACTCAGAGAGCCAGACCTGCTGATTGTCATGACAGGAGGCGAAATGGCTTATACCAGGGAAGATGGAGTAAAGGTTATACCTTTGGCTACATTAAAAGACTAAGAAAAGGGCACTACACAAAAATCTGGTTAGAAGGGGAACTACAAAAAATCAGATAGAACCTGATGAAGATGGTCTCCCTGAACTTAGACCCAAGATTGACTTTCACTTCTTAAGATAGCCATCCCATGACATACGAAGAATTCAAGCTATTGGCTGAGAGTCTGATGCACCAGGATGTCCTTTATCGCAAAAAGATGAAGGAGGAAGACGACTATCCGCTGGATACCTTCTGCTATTATATCTCGGAGATTCCGCTGAGACTGTTGCACTACGACCGCGAATGTCTTTCTGAAAGAGTGTATGACGGTGAGGGAAAACTGATCGACCGGTCTTACTGCTGTTCGCGTTTCAGCATTTACTATCCCGGAGTCTGCGATTTGCCTGCATACGCCCGTCATCCTGACGAGACCTTCCGAGGCAGAAGCGCTGAACAGATCAGATTCCAGAAGGGTGACATCGTGGAAGTATATCGTGGCGATGAGGTGAAACTTGCCATCGTTGTCGGTACTCCGCTTACCACGGAATGGATCTGGGAGAGAAACCAGGCTGTCAAGGATAAAAGGGAATTGGATGAACTGCTATACGATGAGACGGATATGTCCCTTCTGTCATACCGACTCCGTAATAGGTGATGCCTCCGGCTTCCCTATCACCAAGGAATTCTTGAAGAAAATGAAGAAGAGATGGTTCTAGGGCGTTTTTTTCAATGTTTTCATCTATCTTCCTCCCTATCACATGGGGGCAGTATCAGTTTTAAAAACGGACATTAAAATACAAGAACTCCGCCCTAACAACCTCGAAAAAGGGGGAGTTAGGGCGGAGTTTTCTACAAATATTACTTCTTCTCTTCCAGATGCTTCTTCACGGCATCCTCGATATCTGCCTTATAGCTGAGACCGTAGAGGCGATACAAATCCAGCATGTGGAGCATGCGAGGAAGGAAGTTCTCAAGGTTGCGCTTGTCCTTGGCTGTCCACTGAACTTCAGAAAGGGCGGCAAGTCTTGGCAGCAACTCCCACTCCATCTTCTCGGCATCCTTCACCCACTCAGTCCAGATACAACCCTCGGCACCGATGATGTTCTTCTGCTCGGCAGGAGTCAGCTTATCAGAGCAAGGCTCCAGATCATATACGCGCTGGATGCTAGGAATACCCTCTATCTTGTTGATGCGAGGATTGCTGAAATAGAAATTGGTGATAGGAGCCACGATGGTAGGATGACCCTCACGGGCTGAACGGATGCTGGCATTCACACTGGTCCAACCGCAAACGGTGATGTCCTTGGATGGAGTTCCTTCCAGAATCTCATCCCAACCCATCATCTTTCTGCCACGATTTCTGATCTGCTTCTCTATCTCACCCATAAACCAGGTCTGCAACTGCTCTTCCTTGCTGTGCTTAGGAAGTTCCTGAATGCCAAGCTCCTCTATCTTCTTCTGACAGTTCCCGCAAACCTTCCAGCGGTTCTTTGGGCACTCGTCGCCACCAATATGAATATACTCTGATGGGAAAATGTCCATGATCTCATCCATCACGTCCTTGGCAAACTGAAGAGTCTTTGCCTTACCTGCACACAACACATCCTCGAATACGCCAAAGCGGGTAGCCACCTCGTAAGGACCACCCGTGCAGCCCAACTCCGGATAAGAAGCCAGGGCAGCCAGCATGTGGCCCGGCATATCCACCTCAGGAATCACGGTGATGTATCTGTCGGCAGCATACTTCACGATTTCGCGAGCCTCATCCTGGGTATAATAACCCGATACAGGAACGCCGTCAAACTCATTCTTGTTGGTTGGCAGGATGGTTTCCTTGCGCTTGGACCCAATCTGGGTAAGCATCGGATACTTCTTGATTTCAAGACGCCAGCCCTGGTCCTCGGTAAGATGCCAGTGGAAATAGTTGATGTTGTGCATCGCAAAGACATCTATCAGCTTTTTGAGATAAGGTACGCTGAAATAATGACGGCCCACATCTATCATAAACGCACGGTAGGCAAAGCGAGGCGCATCCTTCACCTCTACGGCTGGCAGGGAAACACTCTTCACATCCTTGGCAATAGGCAAAGCCTTCATCACACTCTGGATGCCGTAGAAGATACCCACATGAGAGGTGGCAGAAATGGTGATGCCCGCCTTGTTCACCACCAGGGAATAAGCCTCAGATTTTGGGTCGCCGGCATTCAGAGCCAGACGAATCTGCTTCTTCTCCTGCTTATCAGTAGTCTTCACCTCGATACCGGTTACCTCCTTGATATGAGATGCCAGGAACTCGGCATCCTTCTTCTGCTTCTCATCGCCAGCAGCGTAATAAATAGTTGTCTTTGAAGTAATTTTGAACGGAGCTGCCTCCACCTCCTTCACCTGCTCTGGTAAAGGAACGATTTGCCAACTTCCCATGTTCAAATCCTTGGCAGAAAGAGAAAGGCTTGCCAAGAGAGCCACAGTTAGAATGATTCTTCGTAACATAAATTTTTGAATAATAGGTTTTAAATTAGTGCAAAATTACGATTATATCTCGAAAGAATGGCATTCATGCTACAGAAATATCGACTTATATACCAAAATTAACCTATTTTTGAATTTTAAAACCTATCTTACCGATATTTTGTTGTACCTTTGCAGAAATAATCGACTTATAATGATAAACAATTGATATGAAGAAACTGTTCCTGAGCGCTGCCCTCCTGGCAGCATCTCTGGCATCCCAGGCCCAGCAGGGTCCACTGTGGATGCGCTACCCGGCCATCTCGCCCGATGGCTCTACCATCGCCTTTGCCTACAAGGGCGACCTCTATTGCGTTCCTGCCCAGGGCGGCGAGGCACGCCAGTTGACTACCCATGCCGCTTATGACTCTCAGCCTATCTGGAGCCCCGACGGCAAGAAGATAGCCTTCACCTCTACCCGCGAAGGCAGCATGGATGTGTACGTCATCTCTGCCAAGGGCGGTGCGCCAACCCGACTCACCACCCACAGCGGCAAGGAGACACCTATCGCCTTCAAGGACAACGACCACGTGCTCTTCGCTGCCAATATCATGCCTACTGCCCAGAGCAACCTGTTTGCATCCAATGAGTTCTCGCAGGTTTACGAGGTAAGCACCCAGGGCGGTCGTCCAAAACTGTATTCCGTTCTGCCGATGGAAAACATCAGCATCAACAAGAACGGACAGGTGCTCTACCACGACAAGAAGGGTTACGAGGATGCATGGCGCAAGCACCACACCTCACCTATCACCCGAGACATCTGGATGCTCGACAACGGAAAGTACCAGAAGCTCACCACCTTCAAGGGCGAAGACCGCAACCCGGTATGGGCAGCCGATAACCAGAGCTTCTATTATCTGAGCGAGCAGGATGGTTCCTTCAATGTATATCGCCGCAACATCGCCAGCGGAAAGGATACCCAGATAACCCACGAAAAGAAGAATCCTATCCGATTCCTCACCTCTTCTGATAGCGGCCTGCTCTGCTATGGCTTCGATGGCGAAATCTATACCGTAAAGGAAGGCGGACAGCCTCAGAAGGTCAGCATCTCCATCACCACCGACAATGAGGAGCCAAGCCTCATCCGCCAGGTGCAGTCGTGGGGAGCCACTGAGATAGCCCTTTCTCCAGATGCCAAGGAAGTAGCCTTCGTGATGCATGGCGATGTATATGTTACATCTGTAGAATACAAGACCACTAAGCGCATCACCGATACTCCTCAGCAGGAGCGCAACCTGAGCTTTGCCCCAGATGGAAGAAGTCTGGTCTATGCCTCTGAGCGCAATGGTGTATGGCAGATTTTCCAGGCTAAGATCAAGAACGAGAAGGAGAAGAACTTTACTTACTGCACCGACATTGAAGAAGAGCAGCTTACCAAGACCAACATTACTTCGCAGTATCCAGCCTACAGTCCTGACGGCAAGGAAGTGGCTTTCTACGAAGACCGTGCCGCCCTTCGCATCATCAACCTGAAGTCGAAGGAAGTGCGCACCGTGCTCGACGGCAAGTACAATTTCTCTTATGCCGATGGCGACATCTGGTTTGAATGGAGCCCAGACAGCAAGTGGATTATGTGCAGCTACATAGGCACCGGCGGCTGGAACAACACCGACATAGCCGTGGTGAAGGCCGATGGCAAGGAGGTGCATAACGTAACCGACAGCGGCTATAGCGACGGCAACGGAAAATGGGTGCTCGGCGGAAAGGCGATGCTCTTCGAGAGCGACCGTGCCGGATATCGAAGTCACGGTTCATGGGGAGCAGAAAACGATGCCTATCTCATGTTCTTCGACCTCGATGCCTACGACCGCTTCCGCATGAGCAAGGAGGAACTGGAACTTGCCGAGGCTAACAAGGACCTGAAGGAGAAGAATGCCGACGAGAAGGAGGAGAAGAAGAAGGAAGAAAAGAAGAAGAAGGAGGAGAAGACTGGCAAGATAGAGGTAGATAAAGTAAAACCGCTGGAGCTAGACTTCGACAACTGCCGCGACCGCATCGTCCGTCTCACCGTCAACTCATCCAACATGGGTGACGCCATCCTCGACACCAAGGGTGAGAAGATATATTACCAGGCAGCCTTCGAAGGAGGCTACGACCTCTGGTGCCACAACCTGAAGGAAGGCAGCACCACCCTGATGATGAAGGGCATTGGTGGCGGCGGCTTCGTTGCCGACAAGGACATCAAGAACCTCTTCCTCTGCAACGGCAGCAGCATCAAGAAGATAGACCTGGGCAGCAGGGCTACCAAGAACATCGCCTTCGAGGCTCCGTTCAACTACAAGCCAGCCGAAGAGCGCCAGTATCTCTTTGACCATATATGGCGCCAGGTGGACGACAAGTTCTACGATCCTAACATGCAGGGCGTGGACTGGGCATACTATCGCAAAGTGTATGAGAAGTTCTTACCTTATATTAATAACAACTTCGACTTTGCCGAGATGCTGAGCGAGATGCTGGGCGAACTGAACGCCAGTCATACGGGTTGCCGCTACTATGGTGGCACGGCATCGCTTTCTACCGCAGCCCTCGGAGCCTTCTTCGACCCTAACTACGAGGGCGACGGTCTGAAGATTCAGGAAGTAATCAAGCGTGGTCCGTTTGCCGTGAAGAAGAACGAGATAACTGCCGGCTGCATCATTGAGAAGATTGACGGCGAGGCTATCAAGGCGGGCGAGGATTACAACGCATTGCTCGATGGCAAGGCCGGCAAGAACGTACGCCTCACCATCAAGAACACCAAGGGCAAAACTTTCGATCTCACCATCAAGGCGATTTCGCAGAGCAATCAGCAGGAGCTGCTCTACAAGCGCTGGGTGGATAGAAACCGTGCCATCGTGGATAGTGTATCAAAGGGCAGAATCGCCTATGTTCACGTAAAGGCAATGAACAGCGAGAGCTTCCGCACCGTATATAGCGAACTCTTGAGCGACAAGAACCGCAACAAGGATGCCGTAATCGTGGATGAGCGTCACAATGGTGGCGGCTGGTTGCACGACGACCTCTGCACCTTGCTCAGCGGCAAGCAGTATCAGGAGTTTGTGCCTCACGGCAAGGTGGTGGGCAAGGACCCATTCAACAAGTGGACCAAGCCATCCTGCGTATTGATTTGCGAGGACGACTACAGCAACGGTCATGGTTTCCCATGGGTATATAAGGAGTTGGGCATCGGCAAGCTGATTGGTGCACCGGTGGCTGGAACAATGACTGCCGTATGGTGGGAGACGCTGATGGACCGCAGTCTGGTATTCGGTATTCCTCAGGTAGGTTGCCGCGACATGCGTGGCACCTTCGGCGAGAACACCACCCTTTATCCACATGTAGAGGTGTATAACTCTCCAGAGGATTACATCACCGGTCATGATACCCAGCTCATCAGAGCCGTGGAGGAAATGATGAAGAAGTAAGGGAAGGATAAGTTCAATATTCCCCAGCCTGCATTGAAAAGCGGGCTGGGGATTTTTATATATAAGCCCTTTATAATGCAGAAAATACTTTTTTTTATTCACACACCTATTTTTCTCTAAAATAATTTGGCTATTTACATATTTATTATTACTTTTGCCATGCAAATGCGTACTTTTAAGTGCGAAGAATATGAAGTAAACTAAAAGATTATGAACAATCTTTCAAAATCTAAATACATCACTTTCTGCCAATGTCCAAAGGCATTGTGGCTAAAGATGTATAAACCTGAAGAAATTGAGATAGACCCATTGACGCAAGCCCGTTTTGATGCCGGTACGGAAGTGGGAAATCTTGCCAAAAGTTTATTTGGCGAATATACGGAAGCGACAGTCTGCAAGATGACTGCCGACGGGAGTCAACGCCCCGACCTTCAGGCTATGATTGCCGCAACCCAAAAGCTGATTGCTGATGGGACGAACAACATTGCTGAGGCTGCCTTTATATACGACGGGTGTTACTGTGCCGTGGATTTGCTGCACAAGACACCCCAAGGCTATGCCATATATGAGGTGAAAAGCAGCACCGACCTGAAGGAGTTGGAAGTGTATGCACAGGATGTGGCATATCAGAAATATGTGCTCACCAACTGCGGGCTTACCATAACGGGCACTTATCTTGTAAACATCGATAACGAATATATGCTTAACGGCAAACTCGATGTAAAGGGATTCTTCCGCATAAACGATATCAGCGAGGCGGTTGCCAACGAATATATCAAGGTGCCAGCCCAGGTAAAGGCTGCAAAGAAGGTGCTCGAAGGTGGAGAACCCAAGCAGGATTTGGCAGAATACTGCAAAAAGCCATACGCCTGTTCGTTCTGGAACTATTGCAGTCGCAATGTCATACCTTCGTCCTCAGTCTTCAACCTGTACCGCATGTCTTTCAAGAAGGCATTGGAACACATGAACGAAGGCCGTCTGTCGTTGGAAGATATGAGACAGGAGAAGCTCACCGACCTACAGCAGTTGCAGTTGGAATGCACATTAGGCAATACTTCCTATATCAACAGGAAGGCTATCGGTGAGTTCTTGAAGAAGCTCTCCTATCCGCTTTATTTCCTCGATTTCGAGACCGAGCAGACCGTGATACCGAAGTATCAGGGCACGCATCCATACCAGCAGGTCACATTTCAGTATTCGCTTCATTACATAGAGCATGAAGGAGGCGAATTGAAGCATCGTGAGTTTCTCGGCATATCGGGCGAAGACCCTCGCCGTGCTCTAGCCGAACAACTCTGCAAGGACATCCCGCTCAACGTCTGCACCACAGCCTACAACAAGGCTTTCGAGTGTACTCGTCTGAAGGAACTGGCAGAGGCATTCCCCGATCTGGCATCGCATCTACTCAACATCGAATCCCACATTGTGGATCTTCTCGACCCGTTCCGTGCCGGCTATTACTATATGCCAGCCATGAACGGTTCGTTCTCCATCAAGAAGGTGCTCCCCGCATTGTTCCCCGATGATCCCGAACTCGACTACCACAACCTCAGTGGTGGTGTTCAGAATGGCGGCGAGGCGATGAGCATTTATCCTCAGATACAGTTTATGGAGCCAGAAAAGCAAAAGAAGGCTCGCCGAGCACTGCTCGACTACTGCTGCCTCGACACGCTGGCCATGGTGAAGCTGTGGGAGAAACTGAGGGAAGTGAGTGAAGAATAATACTCTTATATAAAGAATATTAACATTTTAATGATATTGAATTATGGCAAATTCAACAGGCAATAACACTTTTGCTGTTCTCATAGAGTTTGAGAAATGGCATAAAAAACAGGGCATTATGCGTAAATATACATCAAATCTGAAAAGTGTTCAGGAAGATATTTACAACTACTTGACCAAATATCCATGGAACGTAGAAAAGAAGGGATACGAACATGAGGTGTCACAATTCGCAAAGAATGCTATACTACACCCTACAAAGAGCTATGACTTCATAGAAGCAGTCGACTCTTTACTCAAAGAAGGTGATTATTTGTACGCCAGAACTATTGTAGAAGGAATAAGCTATATAGCAGAAAAATTTAAGAAAGCAATTATCGTCATGAACGACGAAAAGAACACTTTTAAAGATAAGTGCTCAGCCCTGAAGCTATTCCGTAAATACTTAGAGACCGACCTATCTGGTCTTAAAGTTAAAGGTACATACAACAACAATACCTATAGAAATGCTATCAACAAGCCGATGTTGGCAAAGATTGATGGCAGTGTTGCTTTGGCTAATGAAATTGGCGAAGATAAATTCATAAAATGGGCTATTGAACAGTCTTATTTCTTTGATCCTAATATTGTTGCAGAAAGAATGAATAAACTTATCGAGGACTTGGAAAACAAAACCACTCCTTTACCTGCCCGTAAAACCACCAAAAATGACAAGGATGCAGAAGAAGGTTACTCCCACTCAGAAATGGGCAGAAATATCTATTATATAGAGGGTAACATAAAAATTCCTGTCACGCTTTCGAAAGACGGTAATGACTTCGTCAGATCTCTCATCTCTAACAAAACAGGATTTACTGTTGGAGCAGGCAAAGATAACATCTTCCAGAACTATATCATCTCTCATTTGTGGGGACGAGCATACGACCCTCGCTACTACACCAACTTCTGGAATATTGTACTTGTGCCAGCATGGGCAAACAGTCTTCTTGATAAGAATGGAGAAGAAGGCAGCTTAGCCTCAAAGCTCAAGGCAACCTTCATGGCTATTTCAAAGAAATTGTATATGGCAAAAGGGGTAAACTGGAATGGTTTAAATATGACTGAGCCCCAAATACCAAACAAAGATGACGTCAGAAAAGGCGATTATAGCATCAAGATATTGTGCAAGAAGGACAATAAGGGTAAATGCACACCTATAAAAACCATATATATAACTCTACGATAATTACACCATTCCTGATTTTCCGGCATCACATTCCGGTTCTTCCGAATAAAGAAACTTGGTGCAAAGGCAAAAAAGCATTACCTTTGCACCCAGTTTTATTCACTTAAGCAAAATACTACAGAAGATATGAATACAAGATTGACAAAAGAAGATCAAGCAATAATCAAGAAAGCCAGAGGCAATAAGTGTTCTGGACCAATCTACAGCGAGGATGGACTTCGCTTGTTGACAGTACTCGGCAATCCGGAGTTCGTTGAAGTGAAAGACGGTGTGAAGGCAATCTGTGACGATGCATTCCAAGGACTTAACAATCTTCATGATTTGGTGTTGCCAGCATCTGTTGTCGACTTGGGCGAAGGAGCTTTCGCAAGCTGCCACAAACTCTTCAAGATAACAATGCCTGGAGTAGAATTTATCGGGAAAGAGAGTTTTGCTCTTTGTTATAATTTAAAGGAAATAGCCTTACCTGAGACATTGCGCCAGATTAGAGCAGGTGCCTTTGCTTGCTGCAAAGCTTTGGAAGAGATAAATATTCCAAGTCACCTGAAGATTATCGACAAGTCTGCGTTCAGAAATTCCGGACTGAAAAGTCTCAACATTGAGATAAGTGATAACTGCAAATGCGGGATTTATGACAGAGCCTTTGCATATTGCAAGCATCTGGAGTCTGTATATCTAAACAAGAATGTGAGGATTACTGAGCGTATGGCGTTTGCTGGCTGCACTTCACTAAAGACGATTGAGTTTGAGCAGCCGTCATTGATATGCTGTGCTGGTGAAATAAACGCAACGATGCTCATTGGCTGTACATCTCTCGAAAAGATTATAGTGCCAAAGAACAAGTACAACCATTATCCGGACTTCAACATCCAAGGCTATGAGTCCGCTCAGTTTGAGACTCGCGACTTCAATAGTCTTATAACTCCGAAAGAATAGACAGAGACTCTCGTTGGCACTATCTAAGACATGATTGCAACTAAGATTGCAACAAAAAGTTAATTTTTGTTGATTTTCTATGGTCTGATTTTTTTATTTCAGAAAAACAGGGTAAATTTCGCGCGACAACATTTTAAAACATAAAGAAATATGGTGAACAAAAACGAAACAACAAACAGTGGAAAGAAGCCTATCATTAATAACGATGAGGCTTTGCGTCTTATCGACCTCATCCAGCAGGGCGACTCCAATGCGGAGAACGAGTTGGCAGAACTCGGTTCTGTCTTTATCAAGGCTGTGGCAAAGCAGTATGTGGGCAAGGGACTCTCTGACGAAGAACTCATTGCAGCCAGTCGTTACGGAATGATACGTGCCAGCCATAAGTTCGACAAGTCGCGTGGCTTCAAGTTTGCCTCGTATGCCGTATGGTGGATGCGCCAGGCTATTCTGCAAGAGATTCGTAAAAAAGAAAACAACTAAACGACGAAGAATATGATACGCAAAAATTGGGGTGACGACGGTGCACTTACACTCATCAAAGTGGTTCTTGAAAGGACTGAGGACCAAGAGTTGAGAGAACAACTGCTGGAGTTTCTTCAAAACAACGAAGAACTACGGTCAGATGCTCACGTGAAAGACTTCTATACATTTGCCACCACTCTTGCCAAGGAGTGGCTGGCAAGTAATCAGTCATAAAGTAACAAAACAATATAGATTTTCCCTCCATCAGAATAAAAGGTAAAAACGAAAAGAAAATGAAAATATATCTGAAAGTAAAGAAAGACAATGCCTATCGCGTTGACAGCCTTTGGAGCAAGCACATCAAAGAGCAAATTCTGGAAACTGTCAAAGAAGTAAGTCAGAATTGGATGTTTGAGCCGAAGTTATATCCTATGTTTTATCAAGAGGATACGCATAGCCACTTTGTTGAAGCAAACAACGAACGTTTCTTCTTCGAATGGTTGATGTACAAGCTTTGCTTTGTTTGGGAACTAAACGATTTCGAAGGATACGACGACGAGTACTCTGATTTTGCACGCGAAAGAGATGTATTTTTAGATAAAGATAAGGTAGAGCCTTCCAAGGAATACGTCTATATCGGTTCATACATATATGAACAGGAAGAACCGCTTACTCTCCCAGGACTTGTGTTCGACCCCGAATACGCAGAGGATGGTGAGGTTTTGGCAGAATGTATGTTTACGAGTGATTTTGAAGACGAAAAACTGAAACGGGAATATATGTCTAATGGAAACGATGAGGAATGTGAAAAGGATACTCCAGCTTTGTAGCATAGCCTTGTTGGCCTTGTTGGCATTGTCTATATGCTCTTCATGTTTGAACAAGTCTTCCGATACAAGTCTCGATAAGAGCTATGGTAAGTCTGACTCTACCGAGATTTACCATACAATAGTCTCTGACGACAGTCTCGTGACAGCCATCTGGCATGACACTGGCGAAGGCGGAACTGCACCCGACATAGATTGTGTGGTGAAGTTTAAGTCTGCTGACGGCAAGCTGCACGAGGAGCATAGACCTCTGCTTCGACTTGCCCATCCTAATGATGATTACAGCCACCATGAAGTGCAGAAGATAGTGAGCCTTGACGATGAATACGGCAATCGCTCCTATGTGTTCTTCCTCTCTGCTAAAGTGGGAAGCAACGAGTACGCTCGCGACATTGTGGCTTTCGAGGTAGCCGGTGACAGTCTGCGACCATTGTACAACTATACCATAAAATAAAAGCATTACCTTTGCACCAAGTTTTATTCACTTAAGCAAAATAGAGTTATGACAATACTTGATAAAATAGCAGAATACATTGCAGGCAATCCCAAGCGACCTTTGCTTATCTGGTTTCACTCAAACAGCGAAATCGATGAGGCAAGACGCAGCATTGCGAGTATTCCCGGATGTGCAACATGTGGAGACAACGTTTACGAAAAGAACGGCGCTGTTATCGAAAAGAAAAAGATCTCAGATAGTGAAGGTATCAGATTTTTCCTGTTCCATCGCTACTTTGGGCAGCTGAAGGCTCCATTTCTGAAATATGCTATCGACTTGATGAACAAGACAGGACTTCCGGTTGTATATCTTGCCAACGACTATTCAAGGGAAGAAGAGCCGCAACTCAATGTCGCTGCATTTGATGAATGGGATTATAATGAGATTTCAAGTAGAAACGATTGTTGTTTATAAGTATAAATACAACGATAGGTTTTAATTAGTATAAATACAAATGGAGAAATATCATATAGGTCAGGAAATTCTGAAAGAGGTAAAGGCAAAGTTTCCTTCAGTGGCAGCCTTTGCCAGAGAACTGTGCAAGTCGAGCTCTGCCACGTACGAGATATTCGGCAAGACGAGTCTCGATACCGACTTGTTGCTGAAAGTCTCAAAACTGCTGGACAGAGATTTCTTCCGCGAATTCTCTGAGAAATGTCTGAACGGAGAAGTGGCGGTAGTAGATAAGCAGACGGCAGAGAACAGCATCTCGCTGCTCCTGCCAGAAGACAAACTGCATACAGTATCACCACCCCAAGCAAAGGATGTGGTGGAAGAATATCTTCTGATACCTCGCAAAAAGCCACTCGTAGTGTTCTACAGTGGGGCACGCAGTCGCAACCTACCCCGTTTTGTATGCAAAAAGGGCGAGGAGATATATGGCGAAGGCATGGTGAGAAACATAAAGCTCGAACCTGCCGAACTGATGCATTTTGAACTTGGCGTGATGTCGCTCGCCAAAATGCCGCAGAAGGTGGTCGTGATAAAATGCACTATGGCAAGAGACTATAACTCCCATGTACTTATTGCCGAAAGATTGGCCCAGGAGTCGGGAAAGCACGTCGTGCTGCTATGCCTAGACCCTATCCATATTCCTACGCTGCCCAATGGCCGAGTGGTGCTGAAGTCGCTTGCCGTATCTACTTTCAAATCTTGGAACAAACGTGCCCACATATTCATAGCCGATGATATGGAAAAGCGTTTCGCTTACCTCATTGAACTATTCCATGCCATCAAAGGCAAGGGATATATGGACAGAATATATGATGGTATAGAGGGCAACAAGAATTGGGCAGACACATTGAAAGATTTGCTGGAGGAGGCAAAGCAGAATCTCACCACTTACGAAGACATCGTGTTGGAAGAAAGCAACGATGAGGACAATCGTCAGGTGGAATATCATCAGGTGAGCACCATTCAGCCCACTGTTAACGACTTAAATCGTCCAGAGGGGATTTCACATATCCGCACCCATCTGCGTTATCGTATGATTAAGGAGACTGGTGAGATATTAGAGTATGAGCCAATGAGCTTCGACCAAGTGAAGGTAATGAATAATACAGAAGAGATGTAAGTTCAAGGCATGCTATTCTTTTATGGATACAACTAAAAAAATAATAAATATGGATACAAGATTGACAAAAGAAGATCAGGCAATGATCAAGGAAGCCAAAGACAATAAGTTTTCTGGACCAATCTACAGCGAGGACGGACTTCGCTTGTTGAGAGTACTCGGCAATCCGGAGTACCTTGAAGTGGAAGATGGTGTGAAGGCTATTTGCGATGAAGCATGCCAAGGACTTGACAATCTTAATGATGTTAAAAAAAGAATCATGCTTTATGGAGTATTTGACCACAGTATACTATCGCATTGAAGGCAAACCAAATGACCTTCAAGATATATATGACCAGTATAGGACGCTTCTAAACAAGAAACTGCTTGAAGAGGGTAAAGAGTCTGTATCTTACGCAAGTATGGTGTATAGTCTCGGAATAGATACCAAAGAACAATATCTTCGGGGCAACATTATAAAATGTGAGTTCGTAGATAATTCATTGAGTATTGAAGCCGAGGAAGATTGGGTGACGGCAGACTTCCGACATCCGCTTGAAAGCCACTATGAAGGTATGACCATATACTATATGGTGGAAAGTTATTGCGATGAGACTTATGCAACAAATGATGCAGAGGGGAAATATTTCCCGATACGCGTCAGTGTAGACTTTCATTTGAAAGAGCCGGTTTTGTGTGGTTACGAGCGGTTCAACAGTATGGATAAGGCATTAGCCTATTTCGCACGTGTCTTGAAACGTGACACTCTTACTGTTGATGACATCCACAAGTGGAACTGTGAGCATTGGAAGGACGGCTTCATCTATTTCAATGAGTATGAGGTTGATTTACGATGATGCAGTTGTCGAGATAATAACAGAGAAAAAATATGATACACAAAGATTTAGGCGACATCCGTTCGCTAACACTCATCAGAGTGGTTCTCGAAAGAACGGAAAACGAAGAGTTGAGAAATCAACTGGAGGAGTATCTTCAGAACAACGAAGAGCTATGGGACGATGCTCACATAGCAGACTTCTATACGTTTGCTACCACACTCGCTAAAGAGTGGCTGGCAAGTAATCAATCATAAAGTAACAAAACAATATAAAAAACAATGAAAGAGATTAATGCAGAAATATATTTAAATGGGAATAATGATGGTACTACCGTCACGCTCTCTGACAGGGAAGCTGAAAAGTTGCTTGCGCTATGGAAAGAAGCCCAAGACACCATTCTCAAAGACATGGAGGAAGAAGACTATTGGGAAAAGTTCGACCCTTGGCTAAAGGAAAAGAGTCCTAATCTGCATGAGAAGATAATGGATGCCTATTACCAGGAAACCAGCGAGCGATTGAGCGTAGGAGATTGGGCTGAGAGTGATGAATTCATGTCTGTATGTCATGACATAGACGGGGCGTATCTTGGAGACGACAATGAAGTTGTCATCAATCAGATTTTTCCTCCTTCAAAATAAAACAATAAAGAGTACACTATGAAGATATATCTAAGAATACACAAGGACCTAGGACAGTACGTTGTCAACCTTTGGAGCAAACATATCAAGGAACAGATCATAGAAACTGTAAACGCTATGTGTGACTATAGTGAGGGCTATATCGGTTATGGCTACTTCCCTACATTCTGGCAAGAGGACATCCATGCCCGTTGCATCAATGTAGGTCGTCCTTCCAGCAGAAAAGGATGGCTCGTTTCTTCCATGTATGTGCTCAGCTTCGTATGGGAGAAAGCCGACTTTGACTTTGAGGATGACTACTATCAGCTGTGCGATGAGGCAAAGTTGCCGTATGACTTCACCTGTCAGCCGAGAATCAACGACCTCTACACCGACGACGTATATATCGGTTCATACGTCAAAGGGCAGGAAGAACCGCTTACCCTCCCCGGACTCCTCTTTGACCCGGAATATGCTGAGGATGGTGAAGTGTTGGCTGACAGTATGTTCGTAGAACTAAAAAAGAACAGAGGATGAAAACTGTTGTTGCTGTTATTGTCGCTTTTCTCATGCTTCTCGCATCATGTCAGCATAAGTCACAGAACACAAGTCTCGATAAGAGTACAGATAAGTCTGACTCTATCGAGACTTACCACACTATCGTCTCTGATGACAGTCTCGTGACTGCCACCTGGCATGATACTGGCGAAGGGGGAACGGCACCCGACATCGATTGTGTGGTGAAGTTTAAGTCTTCTGACGGTAAGCTGCACGAAGAACATAGACCTTTGCTGCGACTTGCCCATCCTAATGATGATTACAGCCATCATGAAGTGCAGAAGATAGTAAGTATAGACAATGAGTATGGCAATCGCTCCTATGTGTTCTTCCTTTCAGCCAAAGTTGGAAGCAACGAGTACGCTCATAACATTGTGGCTTTTGAGATTGTAGGCGACAGTCTCAGATATTTGTATAACTATAAGATTGACTGACGAAATATGGAGAAAGAGTTAGAAGATTTCATTGCATCACAAATGCATAATATAAAAGTACGCTACCACATTGTGGGAAAACAAGAAGAGTTGCAAGAGATATATGACCTCTATCAGACTTTCATACAGAAAGAACGCCCTGCTATGGAAGAAGACGAGGCCGATGATTGGGAAGGAAACATCATCTTAGCTCTTGGTGTGGACTATGGGACTTGCAATCTCTGTGGTAATATCAAAAAATGCGAACTTTCAGAAGGCTTTCTCTATATAGAAGCGGAAGAACTCGCATTGATTACTGACTTCCGCGTTCTTCTCAAAAATCGTTTCAAGGATTTGGAAATCTATTTCGCTACAGAAGATCCAGAAAACGAAACATATGTGACTAATGATTCAGATGGCAAGCATTTTCACGACCTGCCTGATGATCATTTCATAGCTCCATTAGATTATTGACGTATGGGACCAAAAACATTTCTGGCAGCTCTAATGTGCCTAATCATCGTTGCGCTCATGTGTTCACCCTTTTATCTCGTATGGTATGGTTTTACGACGGGTGGTCCAGTAATATTCCGAATAGTTTGCACCGTGACAGGCCTTATCCTATTGCGATTGTTCAAGCCGATTTCCAACCTTACTGGTAAGGACTACAAGTTTTTTTGATAAGCCTTTCATTTTATCCAGTGCGAATTTACTCATTTTCAATTAATTACGCAAGCTTTCAGGACTTTTTCTTTCATTTTAGGTCCAAAAAGAGGAATTATTCCGAGATTTCGATTGAATCAATCGATTGGTTACATGAAAAGAGCGTGATCGCCAAATGAGGCAATCACGCTCTTTCGCTATTAACATTATAATATTCCGAGGGATGAAAGAAAAAACTTAGCAAACTTTCTTCTTGCGCTCACAATAGCGTTCGCATTGGGCACAGATATCATATCCCAGCATGGCACCCAGAATGAAATCCTCCTCCGGTGTAAGCTGGCATAATGGTTTGGTGACTATCATGCGGATAGCATCCAGGCATTCCTTCTTGCCAAAGAAGAGATTCAACCGGTCGTTGCCAACCGGCTGAATGATATAATCAATGTTCTGACGCTCTAATCTTGTTATGGCAAAAGACTCATATTTCCTGTTGAAGGTGTAGAGCACCAGGCGGCGCACGCCCTTCTTATATTCATATATATGATTCATCAGAACCTTCAAATCTACTGGTGTTGCGATTTCCTGCTGCATACTATCCGAATTTATTGTATTTAAATCAAGAATCAGAGAATTCCGTCATTCTCCAATTCTTGAAAAATATTTTTAAAAAAATTATAACGCTGGCTTGATGGCCTCGAGCCAGGCATCGATGCGCTCCTCAGTCTTGTCGTCCTCGTTCACCTCGTCGAGTGCGAGTCCCAGGAACTTGTCGTCCTCAATTGCCTCACTGTCATCATAGGAATAACCATCTGTAGAAACACCAGGCAATACGGTAGCACCAGCCTCAACAGCAGCATCATAGAGTTCCTTCATGCCACCGCAGAATGTATCAGGATAAGACTCGCTGTCGCCACAACCAAACAAGGCCACGGTCTTGCCAGCCAAGCCGGCACTCTTCAGCGTCTTCACGCCATCATACCAGTCATCCTGCATCTCGCCGGCACCCCA
>ENA-UEOZ01000687-UEOZ01000687.1-human-gut-metagenome-genome-assembly--contig:-NODE-687-length-19839-cov-160.815859_pt1 | contig 19839 bp, 17 predicted proteins | sample MGYA00242898_ERZ507912 | MGnify/ENA primary metagenome ERZ507912 (study PRJEB26167, sample SAMN06115410) | human gut metagenome | host: Homo sapiens | place: China:Chongqing | collected 2016-04-27... | reverse complement strand
TGAGGTTTTAATAATGTTGCTGCAAAGGTAACAAGCATAATGATTAAAAAAAAGGCTGCATCGCGGATACGCTTACCTTATTGCTGCTTCTTTTTTTTGCACACTTTCCTCACAAACATTCTAATTCACTGTGTATAAACCGTTTATCCTTGCACGCTCAAAACTCAAGAATTTCGCACCAAAGATTTTGCGGTGCGTTCAACTCATAGTATTGAGCATCAGAAATGCAAATATTGTTTATCAATCAGTTATAAAATACGTGTTTTTTGAGTAACGAAGTCAGGATAGAGAACAAAAAAAAGCACGGACTCCAAATAAGAATCCGTGCTTTTTTATAACTTATCTATCGGTCAATGAATTAACCGTTAACCTTCTTCATGTGTGCGATGAGCTCGAGAACCTTGTTAGAGTAACCGATCTCGTTGTCGTACCAAGAAACTACCTTAACGAACTTGTCTGTGAGGTAAACACCTGCGTTAGCGTCGAAGATAGAAGTGAGTGTGCAGCCGAGGAAGTCAGAAGAAACGACAGCGTCCTCAGTGTAACCGAGTACACCCTTGAGCTCGCCCTCAGAAGCCTCCTTCATTGCAGCGCAGATCTGCTCCTTAGTAGCAGCGTTCTTGAGGTTAACTGTGAGGTCAACAACAGAAACGTCGAGAGTCGGAACACGCATTGAGATACCAGTCAGCTTGCCGTTGAGCTCAGGAATAACCTTACCTACAGCCTTAGCAGCACCTGTAGAAGAGGGAATGATGTTGCCAGCAGCAGCACGGCCACCACGCCAATCCTTCAAAGAAGGACCGTCAACTGTCTTCTGAGTAGCAGTTGTAGAGTGAACAGTAGTCATAAGACCGTTCTCGATACCGAACTTGTCGTTCAGAACCTTAGCGATAGGAGCCAAGCAGTTTGTTGTGCAAGAAGCGTTAGAAACGAACTGTGTACCCTTCTCGTACTTGTCGAAGTTTACGCCGCAAACGAACATAGGAGTTGTATCCTTTGAAGGAGCAGACATAACAACGTACTTTGCACCAGCCTGGATGTGAGCCTGAGCCTTCTCCTGTGTCAGGAAGAGACCTGTAGACTCAACTACGTACTCAGCCTCAACCTCGTTCCACTTCAGGTCAGCAGGGTTGCGCTCTGCAGTTACACGAATGTGGTTGCCGTTAACGATGAGCTCGCTCTTCTCTACGTCAGCCTCGATTGTGCCCTGGAAAGCACCGTGCATTGTGTCATACTTGAGCATGTAAGCCAAGTAATCAACCGGGCAAAGGTCGTTGATACCTACAATCTGAATGTCGCTGCGAGTCTGAGCTGCGCGGAATACGAAACGGCCGATACGACCAAATCCGTTAATACCTACTTTAATCATTTTACTTTATTTTAATTTAAAGGTTTATCCTTATCCTTGAAAAACACATAATTTAAAGCGTTATCCCGCCGTTTATGGGCAAGAAACAATAAAAAATCAATGTGCCCGTGGATTTTCTCTTTTCACGTGTGCAAAGTTAATAACTTTTTTCTAATTTTGCAGACAATTAAAGTATTAATTTTTTTAAAATTTTCTATAGTAGCTGGAAAGACGAATTTACAGCGTGATTCAATCATCTATTTGTCACATACAGTTGGCAAAAAAGACTTTAAATAATAAACAAGAAAAGATATGAGTAGTATTTTGAACGAATTCAAGGCATTTGCCGTCAAGGGCAATGCTGTTGACATGGCTGTCGGCGTCATCATCGGCGGCGCTTTCGGAAAGATTGTTTCGTCCATCGTCAACGATATCATTATGCCTCCTATCGGATGGCTCATCGGCGGCGTAAACTTCAGCGACCTTAAATTCGAACTGCCTACAGTGAAGATCGGCAACGAAACGATGCAGGCTGCCACCATTAATTATGGTGCTTTCATCCAGACCATCATCGACTTCGTCATCATTGCCTTCTGCGTCTTCCTCCTCGTCAAGGGCATCAACAAGCTGTCCAACCTCAAGAAGAAGGAAGAGGAAGCCAAGCCGAAACCGGAGGAACCGAAGCCAACCAAGGAAGAACTGCTGCTCACTGAGATTCGCAACATTCTGAAAGAGCGCAAGTAAGACGTGGCTTCTTACATATTAATATACTGAAAGAACAAACCTTATATATAATAAGAACAAACCATTTATATAATGGTAATCAAAAACAAACCCAAAAAAGAAATGAAAAAAACTAATTCGCTAATCTGCAAGTGGGCGGTCGGCATTGCTGCGCTTCTCTCTCCGGCAGTGGCAGCAGCATCGTCCACACAGACCACAGATTACACAAAGTACGTCAACCCCTTCGTAGGAAATGCCGACAACGGACACACGTTCCCAGGCGCTTGCCGTCCTTTCGGCATGATTCAGACAAGTCCTGTAACGGGAGGCGTAGGTTGGCGCTATTGCTCTGAATACGTTTACAGCGACTCCATCATCTGGGGATTCACGCAGGACCATCTCAACGGTACGGGCTGCATGGACCTCGGCGACATCCTCGTCATGCCGTCAACGGGCAAGCGCATCCGCCAGTGGGACGCTTATCGCTCTCGCTACGCCAAAAATCAGGAGTTCGCCACACCGGGATATTATTCCGTGTATCTGACTGACGCTAAGGTGAAGGCGGAGCTTACGGCAGCTCCTCACGTGGCTTTCCATCGCTACACCTTCGATTCAGCCGACTCAACGTCTGTGCTTATCGACCTGCAGCATGGTCCGTCATGGAACGACAAGCAGTATCACTCGCAGGTGAACCTTTGCGAAACGCATTGGGAGGACGACCAGACACTCGTGGGTCACGTCCAGAACACGGTGTGGGTGAAGCAGGACTATTTCTTCGTCATCAAGTTCAACCATCGCGTCACTTCACACACCGTCCTCCCCAAGGCTTTCGATACGGAGAAGGGCGACCGCATTGTAGCTTCGTTTGACGACATCGCGCAGGGCGAACAGCTGCTCGTAAAGATTGCGATGTCAACGACGAGCATCGAAGGTGCCAAGAAGAACCTCCAGGCTGAGGTGCCGGGATGGGACTTCGCTGCCGTAAAGGCTTCGGCACACGACGACTGGAACAATTACCTCAAGCGCATCGACGTGGAAGGAACCGAGGAGCAGAAGCAGAACTACTACACCTCGTTCTATCACGCTCTTATCCAGCCCAACCAGATAGCTGACGTGGACGGCATGTATCGCAACGCCGACGACAAGGTGGTGAAGGCGGAGACCGGTCAGTTCTACTCCACTTTCTCTTGCTGGGACACTTACCGTGCCGCTCATCCCTTCTACACCATCGTAATGCCCGACCGCGTGGACGGCATGGTCAATTCGCTCGTGGAGCAGGCTGAGGTGCAGGGATTCCTGCCTATCTGGGGACTCTGGGGTAAGGAAAACTACTGTATGGTAGCAAATCACGCTGTCTCCATCGTGGCTGAAGCTTACCACAAGGGATTCCGCGGCTTTGATGCCGAGCGTGCTTTCAACGCCATCAAGAAGACGCAGACCGTGTCGCACAAGCTGAAGAGCGACTGGGAGAACTACATGAAGTACGGCTATCTGCCCACTGACCTCACTGAGGCAGAGTCGGTATCGTCTTCATTGGAGTCGATGTATGACGATTATGCCGCTGCCGACATGGCTCGTCTCATGGGCAAGAAGCAGGACGAGGCTTACTTCACACGCCGTTCACAGTTCTATAAGAACCTCTTTGACAAGTCAACGCAGTTTATGCGTCCGCGTCTCTCTGACGGATCATGGAAGACTCCGTTCAATCCGAGCGACCTTGCACATGCCGAGAGTAGCGGCGGCGACTACACCGAGGGCAACGCATGGCAATACACATGGCAGGTGCAGCATGACGTTAACGGACTTATAAAGCTCTTCGGCGGTCCGAAACCGTTCCTCAAGAAGCTCGACCAGTTCTTCTCGCTCAAGCTGGAGAGCACACTCTCTGACGTCACCGGCCTTATCGGTCAGTACGCTCACGGCAACGAACCGAGTCATCACGTGGCTTACCTTTATGCTATGGCTGGACGCCCGTCACGCACCCAGGAGCTTATCCGCGAGATATTCGACACTCAGTATCGTCCCACCGTTGACGGACTCTGCGGCAACGACGACTGCGGTCAGATGTCGGCATGGTATATGCTCTCAGCCATGGGCTTCTATCCTGTCAATCCCGTAAGCGGACAGTATGTGTTCGGCGCACCGCAGATGGAGAAGATAACGCTCCGTCTCGTTGACGGCAAGACATTCACAGTAAAGGCTGAAGGTCTTTCTAAGGAAAACAAGTACGTAGACTACATTCTTCTCAACGGCAAGCGCTATAACAAGCCGTACATCAATCACGCCGACATCATGAAGGGCGGCACGCTGGTGTATAAGATGACGTCTGTGAAGAAGCACGACAAGTACTAAAAAGACCGAAACGTCATCCCCCTACTATAAACAAAAACGACCTGAGTTACGGAATATCCAGAACTCAGGTCGTTTTGTTTATAGGCAAAACTGGCAAGTTATCAGAACAATGAAGCAATCCAGGATCCAACGCTGATAGCCCAAGAGATGACCCAATAAATCAGCCAACAAAGCACGGCAATAAACACAGCCGTCCAGAAAGCTTTCTTGTTCACCTTATTGATTATCTCCTTGTCATCATCAATATAACCAGTTATCAATCTCATGTTTTCTACATAAGAGCGCTTGAATACATCAAGCACATCACCTATACAGAAAGGTATGGCTCCTATCAAGACATCCATCAATATATTATAGATGACAGCCAATGTCAGCGGAATCGACTTCACCACGCAAAGGCTGTAATAGACGAACGGGAATGCAAGCACGCTCGACAAGGCATCACCGATACCTGCAGGAAGGACGAAACCAAGAATAGGATCCAAGAAATACTTGTCCATATACTTTGCCGTGCTTGCCATCAGGCGATACGACTGCCTGTTCATCATCTCCTGACGCTTCGCCTCCTTCTTGTTAATGCGCTCCTGCTCTTTGGCAAGGGCAGCCTCTCGCTTTTGGTCTTCCTTTGAGAAATCCATGCCCAAATCAGCCTGGGCTTGCTGTCTTCTTGAACTTTCCATTTGTTATTTATAATTCTATTTGTTTCTTTCCGTTAATAAAATCAGTGAACTCCTGTTCCGAGAGCGAGTAACCGCTCAGATCGCTCAGCAGCGACATGGCCTGCTTACGCTCATCCTCATTGCTTGCAAGATTTATTCGCTTAAACACCTCACGAAGATAAGCACTCTTGTTGTCTATCTTTGCCATCTCACGCTTAAACTCGTCTGCATGCTTCTTCAGCTCCTTGTCGTAGGCAGCCGAAGCCAACTGGCCGTTAAGCTGCTGCACCTTGAGTTGAGCGAAACTGTCAAACAGAGCAATGCCCCTCTGCAATGATTGCTCCATCGCTCCAGTAACCTCTGCCAGTTCCTCCTCGCTGTATTCGGCTGGCGTATTCTGTGTGGCATTACCCTGTATCCTCTTACGGTCATTAGCATATACTGCCACGCCGTCAAGCAGATTCTTTGCCATGGCAGGGTCAGCATGAACGTTATCCGCCAACAAGCCTGTGAACTGCGAGAGATTCTGCTCGATGTCGGCAGGCAACTTGGCTGTTTCCTTGAAGTCCGGGATGTCCACCGTATGCACCCACTTCTCATCTATCTTGCTCTCCATTATCTCTCGTCCGAGCTTCAGCATTGCCACAATGTCACGAAGATGTTTCAGCATCTTCATTTTCAGTTCGTCGGAACAAACTATCTTGCTTCTGATATCACCGGACACCTTATTCAGCTCATTCGAGAGTTTCGCATATTCATTCTTTATACGAGTCTGAGCCTCACGATGCGCATCCAGTTCCTCCTTGTCCAGCTTCAGGTCCACCTGATAACTCTCATACTCCCTTACAAGAGGGAAGCACACCGAATTCCATTCCGAATAGTTACGATAGTAGTTCTTGTTGGCCGTACCAAAGGTAAGCAAGTTTACGAGGAAGAAAGGCTTTGACGGTTTCTTAGCCTTGGCATCCATATAGCTTGCCCGCTTCGACTCCAACGTGGAAGTAATATCGTTGATGAGCGACGTATATACATCTATGTTCTGAAGATGATCGTTCATATCCATGTCCAGAACCTTCAACTGCTGCAGCAGTTCTCTGCGCTTCTCCTCCAAAGGCCTGACCGTCTCATCCCCGTACAGAACATCCAGCATCGCCTTCAAGTCGGAAGCCATCAGCTTCTCGCCATACCGCAGAAACACGTTAGCCTTCGGTATGACCACATCATTAAGGGTCTTGCAGATTACCATCAGACGTCCCATATCAGCCTTGATGCGAGTGGCATCATGCTTCACGCTGGTCTGGAAGACGGACAAGTCAGACTTCAGACGGTTGGTGCGTTCACTGGCATCCATATAATGGTCCAGCATCGCCAGACCTGCCATCGCCAAGCCCAACGACTTGTTGCCGTTCGACACTGACTTGTAAGCCTGCAGGGAATTTTGCAGTGAAGCCCTGAAACTTTCAGATATATGCCCCATCAGTGCCGCACAATTCTCCGAGAGCTTGTTATATTCCAGTTCCACATACTTGAGCATTTCGTCCACGTCCAACCACTCGATGCGCTTAAAGTCGAACAGGTCAGGCGACACCATTTTGATGGAGTCGCCATAGATATCAATAAGTTTCATGGCATAGTCACGATACACCATTCCCATATCGCTGCGCAAGGAAGTAAAGTCCTCGATGTTTCCTCTGACACTATCCTCAGCATAATGATACGCCTCCACCATCTTGGTGTATTTGTCGAACATCGTAGAAGCCTTGCTTCTGATGTCTTTCACACCGTTCGTGCCCATGACAATATCAGCCAGCTTCGACGTTCCCTTCGCAAGAACCAGATTGAGGTTCTGCTCCACCTCCTCTTTCAGCTTGTCCAAAGCCGAAGAAGACAAGGTCAGCTCAGCTTCAGCTATCTTCAAAGCCATCTCCTTGTTGCCCTGCTCCAAGCTGTCGTTCAACTTATACTCAGCCACAAGCGTGGTGCGTGAGTTGTTCGACACAAAGGCGATGGAGATATTGCCATCGTTATGAAAAAATCTGTAGGCGTCGAACACCAGTTTACTCACTTCCGAAGAGTCGGAAGCAACGCCATACTTCTTCAGTTCGTAAGCTAAGTCAGCACGCAGATACGTCTTGTCCTCCTTGCAAAGATTATCCGCAATAGTCTTAATCGCTTGATAAACAGTCTGTTTGTTATTTATCTCACCCATAACATTTATTGTTTTTAGTTCTCTGAATGATTGTCTAAAGTTTCAATGCGTCAAAGGTATATGTTATTTGTGACATGTACAAGTCCATAGTGGTTCACGGATTAACATTTGGCTATAACAGAGCCACATCAACCTCTATGTGCTCTGGAGTGAAGCATATCTCGTTTATCTGATTACACAAAAACACGCCTAATTGGCTATGTATAAATATTTCAAAAATAGTGCCACGTCGTCTAAGTTCTACCGACAACAATAAAATCTTTATAAATCCTCACAAAAGTTTGGAAGATTTCGATTTAAAGCGTATCTTCGCAGATATAAGGCATAAACAAGACAAAATAGGAGAAGGAGAGATATGACAGTCAACAGATATAGAAGATTGCCCGTAGGCATCCAGTCGTTCAAAGTAATCAGAGAGGAGAACTATCTCTACGTTGACAAGAGCGACATCGTGTGGAACATGGTCAACTTGGGAGATAAGTATAACTACTTGAGCCGCCCACGTCGATTCGGCAAGTCTGTACTTGTCGATACGCTGGAGTCGTACCTTGAAGGAAGAAAAGACCTGTTTGAAGGACTGAAGATTATGCAAATGGAGAAAGAATGGAAGCAATATCCAGTCATACGCCTTGACATGAGCCGTGGAGGAGCCAACGAAGCCACTCTGCGCTCTTACCTGAACCTGCGCTTTAAGGATTATGAGCAGAAATACAACATTACTCCCGATCCTACCGCCATGCTTGCCGACCGCTTTCACGCCATTATAGCCACTGCCTATAAGCAAACCGGACTGAGAGTGGCAGTCCTCATAGACGAATACGACTCTCCCCTGCAACATTCATGGAGAACTCCTGAACATGAGAAATGCACGGGGGTATACCGTGAAGTTTTTGCCATACTAAAAGCAGACGACGAATACGAACAATTCATCTTCATCACGGGCATCACCAAGTTTACCCAAATATCCCTCTTCTCTGTCCTCAACAATCTGTCCAACATCAGCTTTATGCCTGAATACGCAACCATCTGCGGCATTACAGAAGAGGAGATAAAAGAGAACTTTATGCCTGAGCTCAAACAGATGAGCGAAGCAAACAACTGGTCTATACAGGAGACTCATGACCGACTGAAAGCATATTACGACGGCTATCACTTCAGTCGTCGCAACATGGTGGATGTTTACAATCCCTACAGCCTCGTCAATGCGTTGAAATCTAAAGAAATCATCAACTTCTGGGCTTCTTCCGGAGCGACATCACTACTCCCAAAGTTTGTTGACAATGCAGAACTTCGTCTCAGCAAATTTGAGAATTGTTCTGTAATGCGCAACACCCTGGAACTGTCTGATGTATCAGGAGGCGGTGCCGAACTGTTCCTATATCAGTCTGGCTACCTCACTATAAAAGAAAGCGACGAATTTGGCTACATCTTAGGGTTCCCGAACGAGGAAGTAAAGCAAGCATTATACGAAACCGTACTGCCTGCTCTTGCTATGCGCTCTGAAAACGAAATACAGTCGCTACAAGCTGGTCTTTACAGAGAATTGGGCACAGGTCAGATAGACGAAGCTATGAATTCATTAAAAGCCCTCATCGCCGATGTTCCATACAGCAACAAGAAACTTGCGTCTATGGATATGGAGGAGCGTTACCGTCTCATCATCAGTACCATTATGAATGCCATCGGCTTGAGTGTAGAGGTTGAAAAGATGATCTCAACAGGCAGAATTGATATGACGGTGAAGACCTCACGCTACATCTATGTCATCGAACTGAAACTGCGAAATAACGGTGGCAAGGAAGCTGCCACAGAGCAAATTCTCAACCGTCAATATATGGAACCCTTCAAGGCAGACAAGCGCAAAGTAATAGGATTGGGCATCGAACTTGACGAAGAAGGAAAGGGACTCTTGGATTGGAAGAGAGCGGAATAATAGCAGAGGTGCGCAAAACTCAATTGCTGCGGACTGCATCCACAGGTAGATGGCTGGTAGATATCTATTATACAGAAGCCATCTACCAGCCTCTAACTCACTTCCCAACAACGCGTTACATGCCTACTGGGAGATATGGTGTTTTTTTCGTTTACGGCAATTAAAATACTTGCATTGATGGTATCTTTTATTATGCTTACAGACTTTGTAAGTAATAATCTCTACAAACCTTCTCGCAAGAACTTGCGGAGATGAATGTGTGTTATGCCATCATCGTCATTCTTTGTAAGAAGCAGTGTCATAGAGATAACATACTTCGGATAGTTGTCCTTAATAGAACGCAGATTGCCAAATTCTCTTTCACGTGTGGCTTGCTCCGCTATGATGAACGAAGCCTGCACATAGATACGTTGTCCTTCAGGCTTTGTGCATACAAAGTCTATCTCACCAGCCTGTAGCTGTCCTACATAAACCTGATAACCAAGTCGGATGAGATGTTCATATATAATATTCTCTATAACCTTCTCAATATCCCCTTCCCTTGTACCACCAGCTATGGCATTTCTTACGCCATTGTCCTCAAAGTAAAACTTATCATTGTTCTCAAAGACGCGCTTACCGTGTATGTCATATCTGTTAACCTTATGCAAGATGTATGCTTCGCATAAGAAAGAAATGTAATTGATGACAACAGAAGAAGTGATTGACTCGCCTTGCGACTTCATATATTTTGCAATACTGTTAGCCGATATCAACTTTCCTATATTGTCAGCCAGAAAGCGTACCAAGTTCTCAAGGAAAGGAACGTTTCTTATCTGGTTCCTCATTATCACATCCTTCAGAAGCACGGTATGGTATATATCTATCTGATATTCTCTTGCATCATCCTCTTCCAAACCGATTTTTGCCAGACCAGGCATTCCTCCATATTGTATATACAAAGACAGCGACTCGTCATTGTCTGAAAGATTATGAAACTCCAAAAACTCATTGTAACTAAGAGACTGTATATAGATTTCCTTATATCTGCCTCCAATGAGTGTACTAAGTTCGTTGCTCAGCATTCTGGCGTTACTACCCGTTATAATAATGTCCGTATTTGGTTCTGTACGAAAACTACGTACCGAGCGTTCAAACTCCTCTATGTCTTGCACTTCGTCAATAAGGATGTAATTGTGCTTGTCGTTCACCCAATACCTTTCAATATATTCATTGAGATCCTTATAAGTCTGTATGGCGTCATATTGCCACTTCTCCTTATCTATATAGATAACATTATTGTCTGAATCAGCCATCTTGTCATCACGTATCATTTTCAAGATACAGCTTTTACCAACACGACGCTGACCAACAAGCACTATTATCGTTTCCTTCCCAAGATATTTCTCAATCTTGTCAATGTATGATTGTCTCCTAATTGTTGCCATATTTATTCACTATAAAAGATATTTTCCGCAAAAATAGCAAATTTATCCTGTATAAAAGACAAAACCGCTAAAAATCCTGTGTTTATCTTTTATAATGAATAAAATCCTTTGATCACTTTGTACCAATAATCCCATGAATAGCCTACGGAGGGATGGTTTACTGCCATTGCCTTTACCTGCTTGCCATTGCTCAAGACATACCAGCCGGTAGCCACATGATAGCCGTCCACTACGATGTCGTCACCGTTCTGCCAGTGCTCACCGGGCATCTTGTCCCAGAGTCGGTTGCCCCAGGCAATGACATATTCCGGCTGATACTTGTTTATCACTTCGAAGAAAGCCTCACCTGCCTGACGGTATTGTGCAGACGTTCCTGCCTCACGAGGTCCTCCCATCGCCACTTGCAGATAGTTGAAGAACACCACAGAATCCCAAATCTTCAGCCTCAGCGCTTGGTCGGTCTCCTCCCCTACCAGTGAACGCTCAAACTTCACGAACGTCCTCATCCAGTTCTGCCGCTCCGTGCCCTCATCAAGATAATCTCTGAGGACGCCCTGCGTAAAGCCCATACACTCCCTATGCAGACGGCAGTCGCCACAGTCCGCACATCCCTCATCACAGTAATGGCTCTCGCCCAATACCATGATTCGCTTACCGAATATGCCTCCGTCGGCATAATCCTTGCCAACGAAAGGCTGAAAAAAGATATTGTTAAGCATATTTATTATATGTAGAGTTTGATTACAATAAACCGATTTCTGCTTCGATGTTCTCTGGAGTAAAGCGGATGGCTTTCAGCTCCACCTTTTCCAATACCTTCTGCAATTTGTCGATATCGCCAAGGCGCAGCTTAACGATATTGCCCGGCATCTGTTCCACCCAACCAGCTTTCTCCGGCACAAGTTTCTTGGCATAAGAGATAGCTGGCGAAACAAGCAGGTCGATACCCATTTTGCCGTCATACGCCAAGAATAAGTCTGTACCCTCAATCTTCTTCACTATAAGATTTATGCTTATAGACTTTGTAAAGCCCAGCACCTTGATAGGTACAGAGACAGAAACAGTAGCTCCATCAACATACCCAAGATTCACTGTCTTATGAAAACGACTGGCTACATAATCCTGCAGCTCAGCATAAGTAATCGCTAACTTCATATAGCCTTATTTTAAAATGATTATTTTTTCTCTCTGTTTTTCCATATTCTTCGATAGACATATTTGTTCAAGCCTAAAAAGCCTGGTGGATAGGTATGCCATCCACCACACTTAGGGCACTTCACTGGAGCTGTATAGGCTGTTGCCATCCACTCGCAATCCATCCCCTCGAATTTATGTCCGCAATCATCGCAGACGAAATTGCATACTCCTCTAAGCATAAGCGTTAGGATTTGTTAGGTAAAATTTGCGGGCATTAGCTTTCCGCAATGCCCGCAAATAATAAATCAGCTTATTATTAAAACTGTAAGCGTTCGTAAACAGCCTTCTGCTCTTCATAAGCAGTATTTATTGCTTCTATACATTTCTTCTCAAAGATAGAAACAAAACGCTTATAGCCTTCTTCATCATGATCATGCTCTAACTTACTAAGCTTCGAAGACACATCATCAGCCATAGACATATCAACGACAGAAGTAGTCAACACACTCTGAATTGCAGAGTTCTTCTCTTCCTCAGAAATATTTTGCTGCATGATTTCAGCCTTCAACTTGCTTTTCAATTCCACCAATGAATCTGTCCAGCTATTTGTCACATACTTAAAAATGTCAGAAAGAGACTTATAGTAATAATTTGTGACCTTATAAAAAGCAACATCACGCTGTACAACCGGCTTTTTGTTTCTATCTATAGCCCACAAACCAGCACCACAAGCAACAGCGACTCCACCGGCAGTAGAAATGCCATTCTTCTCCAAACATAGACCTGCAGCCATGGTAACAGCACCACCAACCAAGCATGCAGCCGAGGCTACAGTATGCTTAGCAGGCTTTGTATAAGTTGTAGTTATAGCAGCCTCAGGAAAAGCGACTTTCGCCGTCATCTGCTTAACATACGAAACCATCTTAGCTTGCTCGTCATTCAGAGCTGCTATATATTTTTCTTTTACTCTCATAGTATCTTCTCTATTTCGTTAATACTTGCAATAGCTCTCGTATAATTCGCAAGCTGAGCTTTCTTGTCCTTTAATTCTTTTTCAAGAGAGTCAAGATAACCCTGAACAGAGCCATTTGCCTTTGTGATTAACTCGACCTTACGCCTTGTAAAAATATTTATAACTTCATTCTTCGATTTATCAAGTTCTTTCTTTATATCCGTATTGAACTGATCAAACAGATCACGCAAACCGTTTTCAATCTTACGACGCGCTTCTCTTGCTCTTGAAGATATTTTGTTCTTTGCGGTAGCCTCATCAACAGAACCTACAATAAGAGACACTTCGCAGTCTTGAGCAACATCCATAATACGTCCTACGACGTTATTTGTCAAATCCTTAATATTCATAACAGTGGAATTGCTCATTGAGGCAAGAACCTCGCCAAGAATACGTCGTAAACCATCAGCATCGAACTTAGCTTCCGAATCCTTTTGCTCAGCTTCCGCAATAAGGCTTCCGATAGTATCTTTTATTGAATTCATAAGTTCACCAGACCTATTATTCCAATCAGTTGACAATTTTTCGGCCGCAACTTGAACCTGACCTTCTGCCTCAGAAACAAGTTTCTGCTCATCGATTTTCTTGTATGAGCAGGATACATCCTTATCTCTACCCCAAAAAGTAGACTGTCGTACAAATGTAACACCTTCTTCTTTAGTGGGAACTCTAACAGAAGGTGTCTGATAACGATTCCAACACTCCTTCATTGCCTGTTCTGCCATATCATCAGCCTTGCTTGCCAAAGAGTCTATATCTTTCACAATCTTTTCAACTACCTTTTTAGTAGCATTACGAACTGATTCTATCTGAGAAATATCTTTCTTACAAAGAGCATTGTTACGTTCATTTAGATTGGCCTTGCCATCACTCAAGATTGCTTTGATTTCGCTTGTTGCATTGCCAAAATAGCTGTTTACCTTACTTGAGATAATCTTATCACGATTCTTCACGAACTCACCATCAAGATAATCCTTTCTGATATCATCAATCTGTGAAAGCTCATTGAACGTAGCCTTTATGTCACTGTCAGAAACAAAGAAACTCGGATAGAATCTCTTCATCTGTTTTACGACGTGACTCTCCATGCTGTCCCATTCTGATGGCTTTTTGTTAGCAATAGAATAACCTATACCGGAACTCATCGTAAAACGAGGTTCTTCACCCCTATAGTCTGAACCAGAAAGGTTGCGTCTGAACTGAGCTTTCAACTGTCTTTGGCAATCTTCTATCGCATTACCCAAATCGTCTTCAAACTTTGAGCCAGAATCTTGCAGCACAGAGTCAAATTTACTTGCAATAAGCACAACAGTGCCAATACCCTGCGAACCAATACGATTTGTAAGGAAGTTAACATCTGTGCTGTCAAAAAAGCGAGAAGCAAAACTCAAGAAGAACACGCCATGACATTCACGCAAGAACTCACGTGTGCGATGCTCACGAGACACCACTGGGTCGTTTACACCCGGAGTATCCACGATTCTCATTCCTTTAAGTCGCTCATCATTCAGACGAATAGTGAGGCTTTTCACTACAGAAGTGAATTGACCGTCTGCGCCGACAAAGTTCTCAAGTATATCCTGCAAATCCTTGATATCAGTAAAGTCATTCTCTTCAGAAGCTTTCCCGACCTTGCCTTTGGCAACACGAGTACATCGTGATATAAGTTCTTTAGCAGCAGACAGCTCATCTGGAACATTCGCCATCTTTGCTGCCTCTTCATCCGTCAACGCAGGATTCATTGACTTCACGTTATTCACGAAGTCGTCATATTCTTTGGCCTTGTCCTCAAACTTTTCCCATTCCTTAGCCGTGTAGTACTCAACGGAGAACACATTCTTCTCACCATATTCCAACACTGTCAAGCCGGCTGTCATTGGCGTAGATGCCCTTGGCAAAACATTCTCACCTTCAAACAACAGCGAGTTGAGGAATGATGACTTACCTGCCTTCACCTGACCAACGACACCTATTTTCAATATCTCGTTGTCACGTTTCAAGCGGTCACCACCTTCCTTTATGTCGCAAACTTTCTCTTTTATCTTTGAGAAAATCTTCTTTATCTCTTCATTATCTGACGCACTTGCAATGTCAACCGCTTTGGTTAACTTTCCAAATACATCATTATAATTGTTTATATTTATAGCCATACTTATTAAAAATTAGAGATCCAATTTTCAAATCTATCATTAGCAGCCAACTTCGTAAGCGACTGCGACTCCATCAACAAACCCTTATCTGCATTAATAAGAAGTTCGCATATGTCTTGACAATGATAGATAGCAGCAGTTTCCAAAGCGTTATAACCATTTTTGTCCTTTAGAGAGAGGTCAACCTCGTGGTCAATAAAGAACTTCATCATTGCATTATTGCTATTCTTAGCCACGTATGTCAATGGAGAATATCCCTGACTATTACATTTTGTCAAGTCTACTCCACTTGAGAAACAATCAAGGAATCTGTTCATATTGTCATTGGCAATAGCAGAGAACACATCAGTTTCTTCTTCTTCCTTTATGTTCTGCAATGCACGCAAACGCTTTTCGTTCTTCTTTATTGCATTCTCACAACATGTGGTAAATACATGAACAATCTCTTGTTTCTTCTTTTGGAGAAAACTTTTATAGATAGATATTGTCTCTTTGGAGGCAACTGTATTATCATAATCTTCTTTCAAAGAATCTTGATTATTATCATCATCGTCTAAATCATAATATTCGTAAGCTTGTCTTATGAGGTCCAAATCTTCTTTACGTGATTCTGTGTTCCAAAATTTAAATTCATCACAGTTTTCATCAGCAGCCTTAATTATTCTATTATATTCATTTACGGCGTTATTTGATTGTCTTTGCAAATTTGAAGCATCACTAAAGAAGCCTGTTTTTTCAGCCCATTGGTCTTCTCGGTCCAAAGCTTTTGACCATCCCTTCATTGCTCTATTGAGAAGATCTATCAATCCATCTCTTGAATTAAGAATCTCATCATAGGATTTAATGATTACATCTTCAACTATTGGCAAATGATCTTTTACGAATGACATTTTCTCTTCGTTAGAAGTTTCTGATTTAGAGAAAGCATCAGCCTTTTTCTTTGCCAATTCTTTTCTATTTTTTTCCAAATCAGCAAGCGATTCATCACAGTCTTTAATCTCCTGATCAAAACAATCTGCAAGCCAATTTGTCCAAAAAGAAACAGAACGAGGATTAGAGAAACCATCCTTCATTTTGTAGAGGATAGAAGCAAGGACTTTCATCACTCCTCCTCTTGTAGTTGCCTTTTGCTTATTCTTCAATGAATATATGGCACTTTCTCCTATTGAAGAAAAGCCAATAATGTCTATTGGTTGTATCTTCAATTTGGATTTACATACCTTATCTGCAGACTGCAAGATTTTAACAAGATCATTGTTAGGTTTCTTATCCATTTTATTAAAGACAATAACAAAAGGATAATTACCACGATTATAGTCTATCTGCTTATTCAACATTTCTATATCACGTTGTGAAATAGTTCCAGCTTCAGCATCTATACACCAAAACAAAGCATCAGAATATTCCAAAGCATCAGAAGCAGTATCAATGTCTTTCTTGCCATTCTCTTTATTGGCGTTGTCCGAATTATTATATCCAGGAGTATCAATGAACACCAAGCCCTTTAAATGCTCACGATCCTTAGAAACGGGCACTTTGATATATAGTTCGTCTAAGACGGAAGATACATAAACCTTTGACTTGGAAGAGTGTTGAATACAATCCAATACCTCACGATTAAGTTTCACGACATGCCCTTTACCATTCTTGCCAGACACTATCAACTTTGTTACCTTATCGGAAAAAGAGATATAGGTATTAATCATGGACACAGGTTCTATTCCGGTTGGAAGAACAGCACCAATTCCCGTAATATTATTTAGGAAAGAAGATTTACCAGAACTATAGCCTCCACCAACTGCAACATTTATAGCATCACTAAAACCTGAATGGTCAAGATAAACCGGCATCATCGCAAAAGGAGCAGCACAACTTTCAGTCAAATCATTTATAGAGGCATCTACAAACGGATTTTCAGCTTCTCGCGTATTTATTTTAGAATAATCTTCCTTTAGTTGACTATATTTATCACCATATGGCGTAAATTCATCTTTCACTGACAAATCCATACCAGAGGTACAGATATGCGAAATCAAATCCAACACAGTCTGTGGATTCTCATATTTATTGACTTTCAAAAATGCAGACATGGGCTTTTTGCCCATGCTTGCACTTTTATTTTTTATACCATCAAATCCCATATTAAATTTGAGTTTTTAAAGCATTCAACTTCTCCACTACAGCATTTAGGGCAGCGACCTTCTGAGCCACGACCTTCTCTTCTTCCTGCTGCTGGTTCTTTATAGCATTGATGTTCTCGTTGTACTTTTGTGTCTCAGAATCAATAAGTGCAGAAACATTATTGTAAACCTCAGAACGCTGTTCCTTGATCATATCCTCGATAGGCTGACGCAATCCTTCGATAATCTTTGAAACAATCTCAGAAGTAAACTTCATCTTGATCTCCTCTATCTTCTGCTCCTTGCTCTTTCCAAAGATCATACGGATAATATCAGGAATGATATTGATGAGGATAGTAACAAGCGGACCAAGAATCTTGCTCAACATCTTAACCAATTCGCCCAAACCCTTGTAAGCAACAAGTTTCTTAGCCAACTGATCAAGTCCCTTCTTTAACAGACCTTCAATGATGTCCTTACCAAGCATGTTGCCAATAATCTCCTCTGCTCCAGACAGCATCTTGTTGTCCTTATCGTTGATGATTGTGTCCACATTTACCATAAACTCCTGAAGGGCACCTCCTACAACGTCGGAATATTCTGTAATCTCACGTTTCAATGAGTTAACAATAACCGGGCGTATAATGGTAAGAATCTCCTGATTCAAGGCATTACCATCTGTCTGGCCATACAGAAGAGTGGCAATATAACCAGCCTTTTCTCTCAAAGCCTCTGAGATATCATCAAGGATATCATCAGCAGAACCCTCTACAGACTGAGCAGACTCAGCCTTTCTCTTCAAGTCTTCCACAGCCTTAGCCTGGGCATTTCTTAGACTCTCTATCTTTTCAGAGAAATCAGACTTGTCAGAAAGCATAAGCTTCATCTGTAGTTGCAATTCTACAATGAATGAATCAATGAAGTTAACAACCTGTCCCTTATACTTGTTCACTATCAAACTCTCGGCATCAATAGAACTCAAAATATCAAGAACACCGTTGAAGTCCTTGTTCACAGCAGAAGCAGATACAACCATTGTCGAGTCACCCAACAATCTCTTTGCTACAGACTCTACATTAGCCTTGACATCCTGCACCTCTTGCTCTGGTTTCTTGTCTATTTTAGAAACAACTACAGACAACTGTGCACCATACTTCTTGATTTCCTCTATGAAGCTAAGAGTGCTCAGTCTTAATGTACCACCTTCAACTTCACTTACCAACACAAAGAAGGTTCCGTCCTGCACGTAATGCAGAATGGCATTGTTATGAGCCTCTACACCCGAATCGATACCAGGCATATCAACAACAACAATATTTCTGTCATTCCATTCCTTTACGATAGGATTGTTGAGATACAACTTAACAAAATTTCTCGGGGTCAACTGTAATGACTTAAGCTGCGAAATAGGAGCAGTTTCCACCAACTTATCGTCAAGCCAAACTTCAAGCTTCTCATTAGAAGAAAAATACAACTCATACGACACTGCGGTCTCTGGCAGTATATTAGTAGGAAGGATATCAACTCCCAACATACTGTTTATCAAAGAACTCTTACCAGCATTGAAATCACCAACGAAAGGAACCTTAATAAAAGAATCCTTTTCGAGACTATTGACCAATGTTTCCTTATCAGCCTCTGCTTTCTTCAAAGACTCAGGATTGTTGAAATTTTCTTTAGCTACAGCAAACGCTTGATTAACCAAAGAAACGTACTGATTGATTTTTTCCATTGTATATAGTGTATATATTTTTAGTCCAACTTCACAAACTCAAAATCATTCTGATTGCAGCATGCCTTCTTGTAGTCGAAGGCGTAGAGGCGCATGTATGCCTCCTGCAGTTCCTTCGCACCATTGTAGAAGGGGTTGGTGGTGTGCTGCTGGGTTGTCACGGTCACAACCATTTCTGGTGTAAGGACGGTGCCGTTTGTACGTTTGATGCGTTTAGGTTTTACTTGGAATACCTTACTCATAGTAATTTGTTTATAGGTTCTTATTTTTCATGTCATGCCGACTGGCGGCATTTCCTGTCAAAGGGCAAAGGTAGAGGAAAGTAGTGAGCTGTACAAGTCCATAATGGTTCATAAGCGAAAAAAGAATGGCGTGAATCCCTTCTCCCAACACTTTCTTGTAAGTAAGGCTCTGGTAAAACCCGTAGAAAAGAAAATATGAAAGAGGAATCCACACCATATACTGGTGCGGACTCGCTCAAACAAATTGTGTTCTTTCTACGTTTCAATTTACCAGATTTCAACTTACAGAACTATTTGCTTGTCCGTGTCCACAAGAATATCTTGCTTCTGCTTTACAACGACTTCAAGCGAGGACTTTCACCTGCTCTGTCGCATAGCGACTACAAAAGTGGGAAAAATCCGGTTAACTGCCAAACTTTTCGGAAGAAATCTTGCGGACAGCTCTCACTTTTTACCGTTCCTTGACAGAAAGACATGTTGTTTTGACAGGAAGACAAGAAGACAGGTTGTTGGACTGGAAGACATGAAGACAGGTTATTGGACATGTACTTCATGTCTACTTCATGTCTTCTTGTCCTCCATGCAAATATTGTCTAAACGGTAAAAAGCTGTTACAAAATAAAAATCAATTATAGAGAATCGAAAAGCTGTTTTTATGGTATTCTGCTGAGCAAACAGCACCAATGCTTAACGATTTGCCACTTTTACAGTCCAATATTGACTTAATACAGATTTGCTTTACACGGTTTTAACAATTCAAAAACAGTGTAAGTAATGAAAAAAGAGCGTAGACAA
>ENA-UEOZ01000677-UEOZ01000677.1-human-gut-metagenome-genome-assembly--contig:-NODE-677-length-20132-cov-26.067514_pt1 | contig 20132 bp, 32 predicted proteins | sample MGYA00242898_ERZ507912 | MGnify/ENA primary metagenome ERZ507912 (study PRJEB26167, sample SAMN06115410) | human gut metagenome | host: Homo sapiens | place: China:Chongqing | collected 2016-04-27... | reverse complement strand
AAATGATTTTAATGTGTCAATAAGTTTCTGCATAACATCCTCCTGGTCGTGTTTATTGACCTGCCGCCGCAGGTAAAATGGATTAAGCCAGTTAGACCACTGGCAGGGTAATGGAATGAGAGGACTTGAACCTCTGACGTCAAAGTTTTTTACTTCCGCTCTTCCCACTGAGCTACATTCCACATAACCCGGATTCCCGGGTTAGCAAGGTATTTAACGTGTTATGCCTAAACACGAGACGTTTCGGGATACGTCAACACCGCCTATACGGTCGCACGCCTCTGCACGGGTTGGATTTCACTGTTCAGTTATATGTGCTAACGAGGAGGTATGCCGTAATGCACTAACGGCAATGATACGTGTCGGAAATTGCATCCGCTTTTCAACCTCCAGATTCCACCCCGAACCTGTTTCTATTAAGGACACGCATCTGCTTAAAGAAATGAGGAAAGCAATAAAAATGTCTATGTCAAGCATTTCTGCTTACAAATCTTCCCTACGAATATATTGTATCACAGAACCTCCAAAAAGTTGTGGTACATGTTTTAGCAAATTAGAGCATATCACGGAGCTTTTCCACGTATCTTTTAACAAGATCACGTTCCTCCCGGCACTCCGCATCCTTGGACATATCACTCATTTCTGTAGTGAGTTCGTCCAGATGTTCTTCCAGAGCGGCAAGCATCTTCCTTTTGCAGTCCTCAGATTTGCCGGAACGATAACTCTGTTTCTGCGTCATGTAGTCATCGTAAGCGTCTCGCCCATCAGAACGGCTGTAATGCCCTCTGACGTAATGCTCGCCACGTCTGGCATAAGAATTGCCACGATCGTAATCCGGCATCATTCTGCCGTCATTTGAGCTGTATCTCCCCATACTGTCACGTTTTCTTCCACGTTCGCTGTAATCGTCATTGTATCCGCCGCCACGCATCTCATCAAGGACAGTGTTGTAGTACTCTACTTTCTTATCCCAGTACTGCGTGTTCTTTATATCTTTGTACATATCAATCAGCTTATATGTCATTTCCAGATTTCCGGTGGTCAGCCCACTGTCAGCAATTTTGGACAGTTCGTCTTCAATTCTTGCACATAAATCCTTAATGTCTCTCATAATCACACCTCCTACGCTTCTCTGGTCACAACAATATTTGCGTTCGCAACAGAAATCGCCTGATCGCTTGTGTTTTCCACTGCGATATTAACGCAACATCCACGAGGTACATCAATATAGATGCCAGAGGACACATTGTTGTACTGATCCACTGCCGCCGGTGTGGAAATCATCTGAGAAGATAATACAGGTTCGCCAGAGATTGCGATAGCCAAAGAAATAGCCCCGACAGTACCTCCTGTTGGAATTGCGATATTACCAGAAAAATCCACGAAAAATCTCGCTTTGCACTGGTTAGTAAGCCCTCTCAGAGTGATGATTCCACTTCCTTCTCTGTGCTGAATGCAGTTAGAACCTTTAACTGCCACGTTTGAAAATACTACATTCCCTTTTGCTGCTACGGTCTGAGCAGCTACATTTGTAAATTCTGCCATAAAAATACTCCTTTCATATCACAAAAGGACAGGTCTCAGCCTGCCCCTCTGTGTAATACGGCATAAGCCGACATCCGAATCAATCGAAAGATACTCTCGATATGAAGTTGTTAACAATTACATCCGGTGTTGCATCCGCATCCGTAATATGTGTTCGGATTAGGAACCTGATATGCCGGAATCGGTGCTGGATTAATCGCATTAATGAGCTGCTGTGTCTGAGAAGCCATTGCAGTTGTGAGAAGTGCACTCTGGCGATCCTGAGAAGCGGCACGTCTGAGATCATTGTTTTCAGCCTGCAGGTTAGAAATCTTTTCATTGCAAAGATAATCAAGAATGGCTCTTGTCCCAGCGTTCTGGCTGTCAATGATATCTCTTGTGTTGCTGTTCATGGTGTTCTGTAATGCACAGGTGTTCTGCGCCATATTGTAGTTTACGCCCTGAATTGCTTCTCTGGTTTCGCAGCAACAGTTCGCAAGCTGTGCCTGGAGTGCATTGGTATTCTGCATATTTGCTACAGTGTCAGCGTTAATAGCCTGCTGAATGCCGAAACCAGTCTGCATGATGTTTGTGTTGATTCCGTTGAATCCGGTAAGCATACCATTGTTCATTGAATAGAATCCGTCACAGAGACCGTTATTGATTCCGTCAAGTTTGCTAATCACAGCGGAATTGTCAAATCCTCTCTGGATGTCTGCCTGAGTAGCTGCTGTGGCTGCATATCCACCGCCGTTGCCATTATTGCCCCAGCCGTTGTTTCCCCATCCGCAGAATACGAACAAGAAAAGCACGATAAGCCACCATGCACCATCTCCGCCAAACATGCCGTCATTATTTCTACCGTTTCCAGTAGCAGCGGCAATATCTGCTAAGCTATAATTTCCATCCATAATATAATCTCCTTTATTGTATATTTACATCAATCCGGCCAGATTGTAATGTACTATTTCATTCCTTTCAGCATGTGCTGGAACTGCCCTGCCATCTGCTGAACCTGATTAAGCTGTTGCTGTGAAATCCTTCCAGACTGTAGCATTTTCTCAACTTCTGCTTTCGGATCTCCTTTAAAATTCTGCTTAAACTGCATAAACTGCTGTATCATCTGCATTGGTCCGTTTCCCTGTGGCATCCCACCGCCAAGTGTGTTAAATAATGGATTACTCATCTGCATTTCCTCCCTTGTTTGCTGATTTCTGCACGGTATTAGCCCTAACAGGTTCAGAAAAAGAATTTAATCGGTTTATGATAGCTTCGTATTTGCCCTTTAAATCGTCGTATTCCTGTCTGGTGACGTATTTACTGTCCATGTTCTGAACAGTCTGTTTAGGCGGCATCTGAGAGCCTACCTCGTTGTATTCAAACGTTCGCAGTGGCTGCGGCATGCCGGATACGTCTGTGGATTTTATATAAAATTTCTCTGATTCTGAATCCATCAGTAAAACACTTGTCCCGGGTGCTACCAGATAGGATTTTGCGCCGACTTCGCCGGATACCCACAGGATACCATTGTTGTTCTGCTGCTGTTGTACTGGTTGAGCTGGCATCTGGACAGGCTGTTGCTGGAACTGGTTCATCTGCCCAGGAACGCCAAAGCTATATTGATAAGGATTGTTATATAATGCCATCTTATACACCGCCTTTCTGATTATATTTTTGCATAAAAAAAGAACCGGAAACAGGTCGTTTCTGGCTCTAATTAGTATCCAAAAAGTATCAGCACACTTTGATTATTTTATTATTTACCCTCCGGCTTAACCGCTTTGCTGTTGATATACTCACGTTCATCTGTTCAGCGCAGTATTCAAGAGTGCGCTCCTGACATCTCAGCCGGAACAGTCTTTCTTCGTCTGGTGTGAAATTACACTCTATCAAGAACCTGTCTATATCTTTTTTCGTGAACACATATAATTTCATGAGCATACCCCTTACTAATGCTAACGCTGATTCTGCGCAAGATACTCCGTGAGCTTCTGTTTTGTTTTTTTTAATTCCTCAACATTATTCCCACTGATCTGACTATCCAACATGGTTGATAGTACTTCCAGAATCAATGAATCACGCTCCGCGATCCTCTGAAGACTTTCAAAGTCACGCTTATCATGTTCTTCCAGTGTTTCAACTCGCTTGTTGAGTCGAAATGCCGGAGTAATCCACTTAAGAATTACGGCCACCGCTCCTCCGACAATAGACACTCCTCCGCAAATTGAGAGGAATACTTGTACAAATTCTGATATGCTCATTTAGCTACTCCTTTTCCCAGTAATATACCGGGATCTCATTGCCACTATCCCATGTATCGTAATATTTGCCGTCTTGTACCGTCACCACATGACCATCTATACAGAGGATATACGTACCTGTCGGATGATCTGTACAAAAGTCGTTGACTGTATAGACATACCGTTCTGATTGCTCAATCAGTTTGCGTCTGTACCCACGTTTATAGAGGTACGCTCCCCAAACGTAATTAGCTGATGGCATATCTGACAGAGTGCATGCCTGTATCATTAATCCGGCGAATACCGTTTCCCAGTCGAAGCCAGTTGCTTTGCATATTGCTCGGACAACGCAATCTCCTGTTCTTTTATCCTTAACAGGATTTGGATTATAATATTCCCATCTGTCCATCAGTCAATCCCCTTTGCTGTTTTATATCGTTTCGCCGCTCCTCTGGCTTTAGCGGCGTTCTGGCGGTTCCACTTCGCTATCATAAGTCGGTCTTGCAGCTCTCTTAGGTCGTTCTGCTTGCAGTAATCCTTATATGCGGCATTTTGTTTTTGGAGAAGAAAAGACTTCCGGTCAAGGTCTTGTTGTAATGCAAATTTCGCCTTTTCGTTCGGTGCATTGTCAACTCCTGCTTGCAGTCCAAGGACTTCGCGTTTTGTCTTGCGGATTCTTCGCTCGTAAGTACGTTGTCGTTGTTCTTTTTCATACTGCTTTCCCTTATCAGCTTTATCCTGTGCTGATAGTTCTGTATAGGGATTAAATTCTCCATCACTTGCCCCAAAGCTATGCCGACAGTTGACCCCTGACAGTCCACTTGCCGTTCCATATCCGGTCAATGAGAACGGCGGAAATTTCTTGCTCTTGCCAGAACGAGAGTATATCTTGCCTTGCCACCATGAGTGGTTTCCGGGATTCTCACCGCCGTCACCCGTCCTTGCTCCGATATGTGCACTGACCAGAACTAAATCCCAGTTCATTTCTTCCATGCGCTTTAAGGATATATCTCCCGTAGCCTGAGCCACACCAGTTCTAACAGAACGTGCTACTGCTGTTTCAATTGTATCTTTTCTGCCAGATGGATATGTGACAGTAACACCATCACTCACAACGTTATTAACCGCCTCTTTGATGGCTTGCGTATATCCAACTGCCCCAGTCATCACATGGCTATACGCAAGGTCGCACTGCTCAATATAGAGCCTTTGAGCGGCACTTGCAGTCGTTCTTGTGAAGTTCTTCCACTCTCCCATAGTCGCAAGCATATTCCGCTCCATGAGTCTTATCATAGCCGGTGATTGTTCGAGCGGTACAGGGCTTAATCCTGCCGCCTTGTATATCTTATCATCATAATCAAGGGCAGTGATTCCGGCATCCTCAAACGCTTCAAGAAGCTCCTGCTGTTCGCGTTTGGTGTATCTGGATAATTCTGCCAGAATGTCCTCTATCAGCTCACCAGATTCCTGTAACGTTCTGATTCTCCACGCATCGGCATTAGTCAGAATATAATCTTCACCTCTGCCGATTCTTGCCACCATTCTCGACACAATCTCAGAGATGATATACTGATGTAGCTCTTCGGCAATTTGTTCGCTGCCCTCTGTTATCCGGCGTAAATATTCTGGGCTAAGTATAGTATATCACCTCTTTCGTCAAAAGTCGTGGTACATGTTTTGGTTTTTACTGGTTAACTAAAGCCCTCTTTAGCTCAGTTATCAATAAATCAGTTTTTCTAAAAGTGATTCGAATTTAGGATATAAAATTCTTTGTCCATCGCTATCTGGGTGGGTTCCACTTCCGTTATCGTTTTTATAAATAGCACTTCTTACGGTTGATTCCCATGGTCTAATACCAGATTCTCTAAATAAATCCAGACATGGAATACCTCTTTTTTTAGAAATGTCAATCAAAACATCAACGTATTTAACACTTGCAGAATCGTCAGAATCCATTGGAGTGTATTGCTCCCATGGACAAGGAGTTACAATTCCAAGATTTGCGAGCGGAATTTTTGAATAAATTTCATTGATACACAAATTAACGCAACCTGCAATTGTCTCATTTGTATTGTCTGTAATATTTCCAATTGAAAGTCCAGATGCCAAATCATTAAAAGAACCAAAAATGGTAATAACATCAGCACTTGTATCAATGTTTTCAATTCTCTGATAAAATGCATTGTTATTAGAAATCCCCTTTGCATATCCTGTATCAGAAACACCCATGTAAACTATTTCAATACCCGTTTTCCATGAAATATAATCGAAATAATGTTTATATGCCCTTCCGTTTAAAGCTGTTAAACTGTCACCTATAACAACCCATTTTTTACCTTTCCATTTCTTATCAGTTATTTTCTGTAATGTTTCGATTCTGATTGGATATTTAGCATATTGATTAATGATAAGTTCGACAGCATTTGATGGAATATCTATAATTTCATTTGTCAATGTTTGGATTCCAGATGACGCAGACTTTATAGATATAATATTACCGTCTTTATCCTTAAACCCGTAATGCGGATTACCCCAGTTTGTAGTGGATGTTAAACGCACATGTTTCTGATTTTCAACTGGTACTTTTGCGAAAAAGAACTCAATAGTCCCACTATCTATGATAGTCCATAATGGAGATAGCATTTTCGATGCTTCGTAATTAAAATCTATTGCATAAAATTGCATAGTATTTACTACTCTTAAAGTAAGTGATGTTTCATTTCTGTTTAATATTTCAGTTCCGCTATCTCCACTTGACAATGCAATATATTTTGCGTTCGATGGTGTGATAATAGTTTCATCAATCCACTTTGAGTGACTTGCTTCTCCCACACTATCAGCAGATTCACCAACAGATAAAATATTATCATTTTCATCCAGTATGGCATATGTTGTTTCATAATATGAAAAATAATGAATTTTATATGTTTTGTTAGGCTCAATTTCATTTTTAGAATTCACATAGCCAGGTGTAGTATATTTTACTCCTTTTGAAGAATACCACCCTTCGGTTTCCCATGCTGATAGTTCTAAAGGATACATCTCTGTATTAAATGCAGCATCTTCAAGTGTTTCTGATGCTTCAAATAACTGTGAGATATTTTCTTTTGATTTATCTAAATCTTCCTTTAGCGAATCAGTTTCTGTCTTTGCTTCTTTGAATCTGTCGCCTACGGCTTTGGAGTCGGCAAATGCTCCCTGTATGGACAATGTTTCATCAGACACGGGCGTTTCGATAACATTTCTATAAGGCAACTGTCTCTTCTTTCCGTCTGCTGTGATTATTCCCTTGAACGTATCTGCCATCTTTTTACTCCTCTCCGAATAAAGTTGGTTCGTCTGGCTGAGCTTCTTCAACCATTGCTTTAGCTTCTTCCTCAGTCATTCCCTCGAATTTTACAAAATACAACCATGCCGGAACCTTGCCAGTGGTCACATACTGCCACCATCTTGCACGGTCATTTTCACGCACATACAGAATGTCTCCGAAATCATAATTGACTTCATAAGCCCCAACCGGTGCAAGTCCGTACAGGTCAGCGTAAACGTTCAATGCGTAAATAACTTCATCCAGACAGGATTCCAGTTTATCTCGAACGTCTTTGACGAACTGTACTGTCCTCTGCTGTTCCGCTTCTACTCCCGTAGCCGTCTGAATACCACTAGATTCGTTGAAAACAAAGTAACCGTTGGAAAATCCAATCTTGTATCCCAGTTGGCTTAAAATGGCGTTTATGCCGCTTATACGGGTATCTGTGTTGAGAACCGGATTGATTTCCTGATAGAACTCTTTCTCATCCTGTCCGAATACATTCTTGACAAAGTGCGGTAAGCTCATTTCATTCCGCCTGTTCTCCATGCCCTGTGGCGACATGGCTGATACAGGTGTGCCGCTTGGCATCATCAGCCTATCATCTGCCAGAACAATCTTCTGCGAATCGAAAATTTCTCCGGCATTACGGCTGTATGCAATGTCGAGGTCTTTTAACTCCTCAATGGCTTCGGCAAATATTGGCAAACCCAATGGTGCGTTAATATCCACGTTATTTGCCTGTGGCGTTCGCAGTACTCCGTACAGAGGCCCGTCCAACTTCTCACCGTTTGTTTTGAGAATCGGCGGAGTGTCTGCCATGAGGCCAGCCCATTTGGTCTGTTTAAGGTCAATTTTATCACCGATTGACTGAGGGGATTTTGATACATAGGCTCTGTTTGAAACATAGTACGGATAAGTTGTCACACCATCTATTGTAGTCTCAGCAAAACGATGATATTCAAGCCGTGTATAATATTTCCTTCCAACCGTATAAGAGTCCTTGAATATAATCCCTTTGATTTCCTGATTATCATAATCCACAATCATCACATCTGCCGGAGTAAATACGTCAAGGCTCTCGCCGTTTGGCTTGATAAATACTGTTCCGTAAGCACATCCGTATTCTACCCAGTGACGAATCTGGAAGTATACCTTGTCAATCTGCTCCTGTAACCATGTTGCTCTTGCAGAACCATCTATCTGAATGCCAATCGCCAATGTTGCGAGCCGTGCTGTTTCTGAGCAGACGGATTTTGCAAAATTAATCGTCTTGATATTATTCTTATCATCTAACCACTCCGGCGCGCCTCTGTAGATGTTCGCGCACCGGTTAATCAGTGATTCCATTTCTGGAAATTCTGCCGCCTGGATATTAAAGTCCTCTTCGGCTTGTTTTTTGAATATCATGTTAAACCACCTTTTTAGTGTTGTTATAAGTCCCATTTAATCTACCTTTTAAAATCCATCCATCTTACAGAAGTATCTCGCACAATAATGTCTTCATATTCTACAACTTTTAAGATTTCGTTAATGTCAGATGATCCATATATTTTTAAACCGATGCTTAAGAATTTATTTATTTTATCTGAAAAGTACCTATCTAACATTTTATGCACTGTTCCCCCTTCTTCTCCACATCTCTTCAGTGGCGTATCTGCAAGCATCTATAAAGTGATTATCTTTGTCGGGATAACCGCTTATAATGTTTCCGTCCTTGTCTCTCTCGTATTCGTACTTCTTGAACTCTTTTAAGGCTTTTGGTGTTCTAGCAGGGTCAAACACTAATTTTCTTTTTTGCAACCACTTCATTGAGTATTCAACGCTGCCAGGTCCCTTGATTGCTCCTCTTGCTGGAAGTCCTGCGTCCCTGTAATCATTTACAGATTTATTCTCAGCACTGTCACAAGTGATCACATAGTCATCATAACCACGCTTCTTGATTTCGGCAGCAGTCCAGTCATTTGACTTTTTGTTTTCGCCAATTTCATCAAGAAAATAAATTGTCTCTCTTGCATGGTCATAATAGAGCCGCGCAAATGCATAAGGATCTGGGAACCATCCCCAGTCAACACCCTGATAGATTCTATCAAAGTGACTAATTTCTTCGTCCGTGATAGTTCTTTCTTCGATATATTCAAAGATATTTCCACCATTTCCGTTAGCATGGCCTAAATACTCATTGTCGTAAGCATCTGGATTTACTTCTTTCAGATGTTCGGCATCTGCAAGAAATACGTCGCCAAGCCACTCTTGTTCAATCCCTAAATCGAGGTATGTGCTATGCACAACCATTACATTTTTATCTTTTTCTTCTGCTTCTGCCGTATATTCATTCGCCCAATTATTCTTGCTTCTCGGTGGGTTGAATGATTTAAACTTGTACGCTTCGTTACCACCACGAATCGCAGACTGCTGAATATTTCGTATTTCTTCCGGACCGGCAAATTGATCAAGTTCCTCGAACCAGACAATGCCGATATAACCAAACTCCGGCTTGATGGATTTAATCTTTAATGGATCATCAGCACCACGAAAGTATATCTTCTGTCCAGTAGGCTTATATGTAATCTCCATGGGAGATACTTTACAGGTAAATTCCTCATTTAGATCTAATTTATCAATAGCCCATTTCATCTGAGCATAAACAGAATCTTTGATAGTGTTTCCGACTTTTCGCAGAATCAGAGTGTGCATGTTCGGATTATTCTTCAGCAGTTCCGGTATGATCAGAGATATGGTCGAAGATTTCATGGAACCACGTCCGCCAGGGAGAATGTATTCGCTATGTTTCTTTGCTCGAATATCCCTAATCATTTTATGGAATACGTCCGGGACAATATTCAGATCAATATGGTATTCACCTTGTAATCTGGCTTTTTCTTCTGCCTTCTGCTGTTCTTCTCTAGCTTCTTTTATAGCAAGCGTTTTCTCCAGATCATTCATGGATTTGAGCTGATCGGAGAAGTCCGGGGCAAAACCGAACGAATCTTTTAGCTCACCTCTTGCAATCATGGAACGACGCTGTTGGATTTCTGCCAGAGACATGATGTCAGTGCCTTTTTGTTTTGCGATGAGAGACTGTTTTTCGGCTATATAGGAAGAAATGTGGGGTTTTGTCAGGTTCTCATTGCCTATATCTCTTGCACTTCTTTCTGCGTATCCTGCTTTTCTTGCGGCATCAGTGGCATTTCCGCCATTCTTTATGTATTCAAGTGCAAACGCTTCCTGTTTAGGCGTTAAGTTCATCTAATCACCTCTGTCTATCCTCATTTTCTGACTGCCTCCCATATCTCTTTTAAGCACATGACTACATCATACTGGGATGCAGTTCGTAATATTTCATAATCACAATCTTTCCATTCTCCTCTTTTTGTAAGATGGAGTGTAGGTGTTGATATAATCGTTACTGTAATCAATCGTTCCTGCTCGTGGCTATAAAATTGTGATGTTCCGATTTTTATGACTAATCCGGTGGATAATATAGCTTTTTGAAGTTTTCTTGTAACTGCTTTTAAGTTCGCCATATCATCACCTCATTTCTGGCTATAAAATCCCATAATACTACTTCTGAGTATATTCTATCACAGGTAAGTAGAAAAGTTGTGGTACATGTTTAAGGAATTTTGCGCTAAAAAAAGAGCCGGTAAATACCGACTCTCTAATTTTATTCATTGCTTTGTAATTTTCTGATTGTCTCGCCCTGATCTCCCGGACACCCCATGAAACACTCCGGGCAATGTTCGTAAAATGTGCATCTGATGCAGTCATGTGGACTGATTGAGCTGCAATATTGATGCAGTACTGCAAACGCTGATATGGCGAGCTGCGGGGGTTATTTCTGGTGCAAGTTTATCGTTCACTTCTTCATCTCCTCTCTTACCATCTTCAGCTTAAACCATGGAACATTTGGATACGAGATCGCAAACTCTTCTTTTTCATCCATTTGATTCATGAACCATTCAAATACAGCGGCGATTGCCATATCGGTTACGTCTTTTTTCTCACCTACCCATAAACCTTTTTCTTCGTTTACATTTCCATAGTAGATAGTATTGGTAATAGGGCTAGCACCCATTGCTTTGATAGTTTTACTTGCCATTTTTCATCTCCTCCAACTTCTTCTCAGCTTCTTCACGGGTGAGGAATACTGTTTTACCAATTTCACTCATTGGAAAAGCTCCTGTTATTGAACCGATAGAGTTTTCGTAATAAAATATAATTTCGTCTTCTATTCCTACACCTGGTTCTACATAGCTGTCACAATATCCATATGAAAATGCTTTTATTTCATACGATTCCGGATATCCAAAATCGTTATCCCATACCATATCTCCAACCTTACACGGCAATCTCACAAGCAAGCCCTGTTCTTCTAAGTCCTCGTAGTCGGCAAGTTTTTTAAACACTTGTTGGATATAGCAATTCCTGCATCCATCTACTACGTATTTACAAAATTCTTCGCAAGTTTTATTCCCAACGCCAATGATATATGTGCATTCATCGTCTGAGTAATCTGTTAATCTCTCCATCTACTTTACCTCTCCAAACCAGTCCTGAAATCCTTTCATACAATCAGGACATAAATCCAGAGCATTATGTGTGAAATATCTTCTCTGACTATCCAGATTTAATACCATGATCCCATTAGGATTTTTTCTATCGTTTTTAGAATTGTACTGCTCATACAGTTTTCCACATCTATCACATTTCTTTGCACATGCCATTAATCCATTCCTCCTGTAATCTCATCAATACACTGGTTCCAGCCCTCTGCAAAGCCAGTATCAGATGTATTAGCCGGATAGTCTCCATTGTCTTTCTCTGGCAAATCCACAAGTGGACACCAGTCAGGTCTTGATTTACTTTCACAATCATAATGTTCTTCTGTCATCAGAATTACATCATAATCTAAACAGTCAGCTAATTCACACAAACCCTCATATTCAAGATCACTACAGTATCTAGTTCCAAATGGACAATCATAACAATTTGTTGGTGTGTCTATCACTAATACTGATTTACTCATTCAACTCCACCACCTTCTAAGATTTTAATAGCATAATCTATAGCTCTGTTCCATTCCAAGTTCTCATCATTGGAAACAATACGAAATCTGTCCATAAGCGATTCCGTAACTTTTTCCGCATCAAATGCTGTCGGCTGTCTGTTAACACAATCAATAAACTCTTTCTGGTCGGAACTAATACTTGTGCCAATTTCCCAAATTTTGATGTATTTGATTAATTCGTCTGCATCAATCAGTCTGCTCATATTCTATTCTCCTAACTGTTTTAAAATTTCTTTTGCAATTTTATTACTTTCCTGCATGGAAATTCCCCATCCATTATATTTTCTGTGGCATTCATCACAGTTCCATTCATCACTATCACTTTCTTTAATTTCGCTATTGAATCTGCAATTATCGCAATACATATGATCGAGAGTGCCGTAAATGATGTTTGTAATATCGTCTTGTTTACTATTAGCATCGTCTACGTGCTTCTGTCTGTTTAAATAATCAAATACTCTCAGCTCATTTTTTCCGACCCATTTAATCCATGCACCGCAATCCCCGCAATACAATCCCGTATTATTCCCAACTTTCTTGGTAAAAAGGTTTTTACTATTGCACTTTGGACATTTATATTCTTTCATTTATTTATCCTCCCATACTCCCAACAACCTCATTCTCTCATACAGTACAGCGACGGTCTTGCGCCTGTATCCGTAGAAGTCCTTCGGATTCATCGGGATATATCTTTCTCTGCTGATCTTCCTGTAACTTTTCCGGTGTAGGATATTCTCAATTACCATATCCGCTATCACCGTGTTTTTCGGGCAAGCTGACAAGGCAGCACTGGAAAGCAGGTATCCATACTCTGCCGGGAAGTCTTTCAGCATCGTATTCAGTTTTTCTATGTCCTCTGCCGGAATACCGTAGTCTTTCAGCTTCTTATTCCTTGTCAGCATACCGTTCTCCTTTCTAATCGTCTGGGTGGCGCTTGTCGTACATGATCGCTACGCATACAAGACAGACCACTCCGACTATGATTCCAAGTGTAAGCCCTAATAAGAATGTAATCATGGCTCGTCCTCCTTATATGGTTCTGGAAGTGGCATCCAGACAATAACACAGTCTTCATCATCCCATTTTCCATTTTCGATACCGCACATTCCCGTGAATGGTTCTTCCTGTCCGACAAGCTCTCCGTCTAAAGTAGTGATATATGTTCCGTCTTCCGGTAATCTCTCACTGACTGGAATCCAACCATTTTCTTTCTCGTCCTGTGCCAGAGCATCCAGAAGACTATTTACAATATCCAGCGCACTCCCTGGAAGCCCATGCTTATACTGTGATTTCTTTTCTATCTCAGCTTTGTATTGTTCTAATCTGGTTCGTACTCTGCTCATACAACCACCTCTTCAAAATGCTTATTTAGTATTTCTTGTGATATCTCAATCCATCTGTTAACATTTACTCCGTCAAGATGGATTTCTCCATCAATAATTTTTTCATTTCCTACTTCGTAAACTTCGCCAACCTCAATTTCCATGTATCCGTCAACGTAAAATCCATCACCATCGTATGTATCTAACGTGAACGCTTTCACGCATTTATACTTCATGCTTCCACCTCGCTATCCTCTGGCATCTGAAACAGGATTGATTTTCTTATCTCATTTCCATAGCCTTTTAATACAGCAATTCCATGCGCCACACTTTCTTTTGTATCATAGCTTCCTGTGTATGCTGATCCTGCCAACCCACTGCCAATAATTTCACCGGATTTGTAATCCATGTAAGCCTCCTGAATCATATCCAGTACTTTCATAGCTTTTGCTTTAGTGGAATAATGACCCAATGAAATATACTCATCTTCTCCTGGATTCATCTGGCTCCAACAAATAATTTCTTTACCATTGATATTGTTGATGTTTATAACAATATTCTCAAACTTTACCAGAGATATCTTATTCTGACTTCTGATTAACATTTTGCGTCCTCCTTATCCTCATAATTCATTACAATTGTAATTACCTGCACCAGAACTTTCTGAATCTGGTCGTAAATGTGATGATTGTCAGTTCCGAAATGAGAGTCCAGTTTTGCATCTTCCTTGCCTTTCTTGTAGCAATCTTCCATAAATTCAAAACTGTATATATCATCTTCCTTAATAATTTCACCATTATTTCTCCATTCGGCAATCATCGCTTCTTCAACCAGTGAATTTACAACCTTATCTGAATCCTCATTACCGTTCAGGCATTCTACGCAACGGTCAATAAATCCTAACTTGTCAGCGTACATATACGCTTTTGCTGTTCCAGATGTATACTCTCTGAATGCCTGCTCAACCTGCTCTTTGAAGTCCTCTGGCAGATTGAAAATATCCACTTCCAGTCCTCTTGGAAGATTTATTGTGTACTTTCTCATTCCGTACCCTCCTGTTTCTTAAAATCCATCTTCAAATCATAAACGAACTGGCAAAGTTTCTCTGCTACCTCATCTGCGTTTTCTACATTTGCAAGCTGTCTAACATACTGCTTACCGCAGATAACACAAGCCAACTTTCTGATTGTTTCCCAGACCTGCCATGAGATAATGGAAGAATCAAAAGCATCCGTCATTAGAGAGCCTCTTCCGCTTCCTTTCTCATCTCTGAACCACTTTTCTCTTGGTGTCTTTAATGTGGTTGCAACGTCTTCTCTGGTAAGGCAACCTTTGTATTTTTCGTCAATGCGCTTTTCAAGTTCGTCCAAAAGTTCTTTCTTTTCCTGTTCTGTCACTACATCCTCACTTTCCCCATGTAAGCAACTACATGGTTAATCAACAAAACTCCATCTGTCCATCATCAATAAACTTCTTTTTCTTCCGGCTTAATGTATCGCCCTGCTGTTTCAATCTATCTACACGGGCTTTCTGGTTAAAGTTCGCCATATAATCATCGTCAACTTCTGGCGGTACTTTTAGAAAGTATTCTTCTTGAAGTGGAAGATTATGTTCCTCGCAACAATTTGCAATCTCATTTCTGTATGAAAGAATATGGTTTCTGGTTAGATTCATATTGCATCCATCTGTCCAGAACGGATCATTACAGCCATTTTCGTTGATGTGTTCCCAGATAGCACGCTCATGTAATAGGCCTTCTCTTAACAACTCTAATTCCTGTTCCGGTGTTTTCTGCTTCATTCTCGTTCTCCTTTCGCCCATGTAAGCAACTGGCACGCTATTGTGCAGTCCTCCATGATTTCTGTATTAATATTTCCTATTTCACTGCATTAACCTTTGTAATCTTCAAACCGTTCGCATGTATTAAAAATAAATCTTGAATTGCACCATCTCTGCATTCTTTTCAGCGGATCACGCTTCTTTAATTTGTATTTGTCATAAATCATCACATAAGGTGAAAAACCGATATCTCGAATCGTGTATATTCTTTCCAAGTCTTGTTCTATTGTCGTATTAAATCCACATAAAACGTATACTGCGACTTTCGACCTGTTCCATTCTGTAAATTCTTTAAATATTTTCAATTTAGGAACGATAAAATCTTTGTCTTCATATCTATCCCACGCAAAATGTATTAGCTTAATTTTCATCCGCTTAATGTATTCTGCTTTTTCCTCGGTCATAATCCGAATGTCGCAGCCCTGCGAAAAATCTATCCATGCCTTACTATCTATTAACTGCTGGCTTAAATCCTTCCAGTCTTTACAAGCAAACATGTTTGGATCAAGTAGGACAATGTTCTTTTGCCCATTCCAAAATTCAGATAAATCAGCTACTTTCTTGCTTCTCAGTCCCTCTTTTTCCTTAACAATGCAGAAATCACATCCTCTTGGGCACCCTCTTGTCAAAAATCCATAAGCTGTACTTTTGCACAATTCAGGATACAAGCTGTAATCAGGATAAATATGTTCTACTTCGTCTTGCAAAAGCGTCCCCCCACTCGGATATTCATAACCAGTACCGCCTTTGATTATTTCTCCGGCGCACACTGGATGTGAGTAATCTTCCGTGAATGCAAATACCTTACTCATGTAAACCCTATCAGGCGGATTAAACCATGCTGTTAATGGTTCGTACCACTCAACAGAATCACCATTCTTTTTATGCCATGCTGACAGCTTCATTAGTGGAAGATTAGGGAAATTATGACCATCTACATCAATTAACGCAACACGCACCATTTTCTCCTTTCTATTCAACCTTTAGATAAGTGTTATTCCTTTCTTTTAATCATCTATACTCCCATCTTCTTAACCAGATTCTTATTCATCTCGTCAAATCTTACATCTGTGTTCTCTTCGATGTCCTGTATCATGCTCAGAACGCTCATTTCGCCCCTGTTTGCCATTTCAACGTACTCATTGGCAGTTCTGACCACATCAAGCAAACGTTTCGTGGAAAAGCCATATAAACGTCTCAGAGCCATCATGGTTGTAACGGTGTTGATCGTGTTACTCCAATCTTCACCAACAGTGAATCCATCCTCGTAGGCTTGCTGCTCTACGTCTTTTATCTGTCTATAACAGTTCTGCATAGCCCGTCCAAACGCATAAGCCGCCTGATTAGAAGTCTGAACAGGAAATCTGGTCTTTTTCTTGACTTTTAACTTGCTACTCATTTTTCCTTCACCTTTTTGAACTTGTATCCTGTCACTCGATACGCTCGTGGCGTGCCGGGGTTGTCTGTCGCAAGTAAGCCACTTTCCAGCAATTCACCGAAATGGTTCTGTACGGTATGGCTAGATATACTCAGTCCTGCTGCAATATCCGGAATACTTGGCGGATAATCATGTTCTTTCAAGTATCTTATGATGTACAGATATACATCTTTCCTTGTCTGGATACCCTCATAGTACTTTCTTGCTGTGTTATATGGCATTTCTCTCACGCTCCTTTCTGTGAGTATCATCAGCCCATTTGACAAAAGCCATTGTTAGATAATCAACTAGACTGTCTGGATACACTTCACGAAGTTCGTTTGCTCTTTCTGTCAATGCATGCCAGTATTCGTCGTTATCTTCAATTCCATAAAATTCTTTTATTGTCTTCCAAAACTCCGGCATGAACTTGTGCATGATCGGAATATCTTTAGCTTCTAGTTTCAATTCCTCACATCCTTTTTTGTATACAATATTCTGCACACTGTATACGCTCTTTTAATTTTTAAAAATTATTTTATATATTATATATATTAGGTATATAATATAAGTAGCCGTCAGTAACCGAAACGTAACCGTTTAAAAATCCGCAAACCCTTGATTTTACTGCATGGTAACCGAGTAACCGAGTAACCCTGACTTTCTCATATAGGGAAACTTTTATACTCAATATGTGCATATAAATACTCAAATATATATATGCAGAATCAAAGGTTACCTAGGTTACCAGGTTACCTTTTGAACGAATTGTTTGTTAATCAAACACAATATCGTCTGTAATCTCAAAATCATCATTGCAATTCACGAATCCTTTCGGAATTTCATCTACAATTTTCAAAAACACACATTTGGTGACAATTCCGTCCAGTTTCTTTGCTTTGGTCGGATAACCTCTGCTGTCGGTTTCCACAAGTCCCTTCTTAACAGCCCATGACAAAAATGCTTTTCTGGAGAATCTTCCGATTTTGCATAAATCATCAAACGCTGCGCTATAGATTATTGCAGTTGATGTTTTCTCTACCGGATCATTGTCGATAATTCCCCACCTTTCTGTTTTTATATCTGGGTTATCATCGAATTTAATTCCGTTCATGGCAATCTTATCAAGCACGAACCAGTAAGCACGTTCGTTTTCAGATACCATTTCTTTCTCTGTCAGAAGATTCTTAGCCGTCTCAATGTCAATGTACTGACCATCATGGAACAGCTGATCTGTTGCGATTTTATCTGCTGCCAGAATGATACTCATAGATATACTTTGTTTTTGCATCTTGTCATCGTCCTGTATAAGCTCCTGATAGTGCTTTTGCAGGGCTTTTATATCATCAATGGACATTTCCTTGACTGCGTTCACAAAGTCGATTCCTGCATATCCGTAGTTCTTTTTAAGGGTATCTGCGGTAAGCTGTGGATCATCAAAAATCTTTTCAGAACACTCAACCTCAATAATTCGGTTAATTGCTCCACCTTGACTGACATATCCTGCAAGCGGACGTTCACCATTGGTCAGAATGCAGTTCTGCCAGCGGTTCTCCCGGTTAACACCCAGCTCCTTGTTGGAACGGCTCTTTCCTTTTCCGGAACACAGGTCATATACAATTCCTTCGAAATTATCCCGGATTTTAGCCGATACTTTGGAAGTATCGTCCAGGATCAGCGGTAAGTTGTTGAGCATATCGGATTTTGCTTCCAGGGCCACATCGGTTGTTTTAAAATCTCCTATGTATCTGGATTCGCCTGGATTCGCCCAGACAGAAGCTCCTAGCATAAGTGTTACAGTCTTACCACCCTCGGTTTCGCCCCATAAATCCACAAAGAACGGAAGAGCACCGACCAGTTTAATTAGAATGCTTGCAAAACTTGCAGCTAACATGATTTTTGGTTCGATTCTTCCAGTAGCACGAACCTTTTTTACATGTTCATACCACTCTGCTCTGCTGCCACCTACACTGATACTTTCGTATAACTGCCGAAATCTCATATCACCATCAAATACGATATCCTTGTCATAGGGTAAGAAATAATCTCGAATCCACCCGATTTTGCTAGAAGAATATTGGATGTTGATATAATCGTCATTTGCATTCTCAACGTCTGACAGATACCGTACAAGAAACTTCGCATTCTCGGATGTCACTGAAATCCCAAGCGCAGATAAGCCAACGATTTTAGTAGATGATGCAACCATAGTTTTTGGCACAATAACCTCGGACCATTTATTATTCCTCTTATAGATTAACTTTATCTGTTCTTCCCCAGTCTCCAGATTCTTCATTCGTTCGATTGGAAGAATAGGGTGATAACAAGCTATAATATCCGGTGATCCTGGATTCGTATTTGATATTCTAATTCCATCATCATCCGCTACCCAGTTAAGGCACTTCATTCTGTCGTATTCGCAATCAGAGAAGTTCGTCCACTGATCCAGCATAGACAATGTCCTATTGCTTTTCTCTTGCTCGATTATCTGCTTCTGAACCTTGGTGTAAGCTTTTAGTAAATCTTCAAATTTCTTTTTAACTCCAAGCTCCTTCGCTCTGTCCAGAAGAGTCAATGTCAAACGCGCCTTGTAAATCTCATCTTCCTGCTTGAATATCTCGTCAAACACTTCTTCATCCAGAATAGAGTCCTTCGTGAGCTTGCTTATCATTTCCACTTTTAATCACCTTCTTCCAGTCCTGTTATGAATCCATGGTGATATAGTGCAAGTTGCAACCTGTTCCATGCTTCACCCCATCCATCTGATAATGGCCTTGCTCTGCCAAGAATAGACCTGTAAAAATCAATATCGGACAAACATTCCTGCAATTCTTCATTCTTCTTCCGTTCTGCTTTCTCTCTCATTTCTTTTTGCTTCTGAGCGTGATATATTGCCATTCTGGACGAAAAATCAGGTTTATGGTATGTTCCACCAAGAATCTGAAATGCTGTCTTAAAATCGCAATTATTCATATTCTGAACGAAAGTAAAAATATCTCCTGACGCGCCACATCCGAAGCAATAGTAGCTGTCTTTGTAAATTTTCAACGAAGCAGTACGGTCACTGGGATGAAATGGGCAACTGACAAAGCCAGCTCTGTTCGGAATCATTCCGTATCTGGAAAGAACATCTCTCATACTGTTCTGCTGTTTAATTGTTTCTTTGTCCATCCGACAGAATCTCCATTATTCGTTTTCCAGTATTTTTCTTGTCACAAAATAGGAATTCAACGCCATATTTTCTCTGCATTGTGCATAGAATTTTATACAACGTATCGCCGTGCATAACTTTCTGTTCTTGCTCAATCCAGATACCATTTTTCTTAACCCGCTTCTTCGCCCTGGGATTCTCCCACCAGAGAACATCGTCCAGCTTTTCGATTCCTTTCCCGTGTTCGCATAAGAAGAC
>ENA-UEOZ01000674-UEOZ01000674.1-human-gut-metagenome-genome-assembly--contig:-NODE-674-length-20194-cov-5.556196_pt1 | contig 20194 bp, 9 predicted proteins | sample MGYA00242898_ERZ507912 | MGnify/ENA primary metagenome ERZ507912 (study PRJEB26167, sample SAMN06115410) | human gut metagenome | host: Homo sapiens | place: China:Chongqing | collected 2016-04-27... | reverse complement strand
AACAGATGTGGCACGAGGGGGAAGCGCTTGACTTCGACCGGTTCTACCGGAACATCCTTCACCGCAAAGCATGGTTCGAAGAAGCTGGATTCGAATTCGGACCGGCTCTGAAAGAAGAAGTAACGAAAGATTATAAATGGGATTAAAAAAAAGAACATCATGAACAAAAGAAATTTATTGATCGCAATACCCGCCCTGTGCAGCGGTTACCTGCACGGACAAACCCAACCCGCATCTCCCAACGTTATCTATATTTTAATGGACGATCTGGGATATGGAGATATCGGTTGCTTCGGACAAGACAAAATAGAAACACCCCATATCGACCGTTTATGCAGCGAAGGCATCAAACTGACACAACATTATTCCGGTTCCCCCGTATCAGCTCCGGCACGCTGCGTACTGATGACAGGTATGCACTCCGGTCATGCGCAAATCCGCTTCAACAATGAGTTAGCCGAACGCGGAGCAGTAAACAACTACGACTCGGTGTACGTTCATAAAGAGCTGGAAGGGCAATTCCCCCTACAGGCGAACACGATGACTATCGGGCGAATGATGCAACAAGCGGGATATACCACCGGATGTTTCGGCAAGTGGGGACTGGGATATCCGGGTTCCGAAGGAACTCCCAACAAACAGGGATTCGACCGATTCTACGGATACAATTGCCAGCGCCAGTCGCACACATACTATCCTCCTTTTCTGTATAATGACGAAGAACGTGTCTACCTGTCCAACAAAGTGACAGACCCTCACCGAAGCCCTCTGGATAAAGGTGCCGATCCGAACGATCCAGCCAGCTACGCTAAATATACGCAAAAGGAATATGCCAACGATCTGATCTTTGATGAACTGATGGGATTTGTCGATGCCAATAAACGCAAACCGTTTTTCCTGATGTGGACCACTCCCCTGCCGCACGTCTCGCTTCAGGCACCCGAACGCTGGGTACAGCATTATGTAAAGAAATTCGGGGACGAAAAGCCTTACACCGGACAAGCGGGATATCTGCCCTGCCGGTATCCGCATGCTACCTATGCGGCTATGATCAGTTATTTCGACGAGCAGATCGGCCAACTGATCGAAAAACTGAAAGCGGAACATCTGTACGAAAATACCTTGATTGTGTTTACTTCAGATAATGGTCCTACGTTCAACGGAGGCAGCGATTCTCCCTGGTTCAACAGCGGGGGACCTTTCAATTCAGCATACGGATGGGGCAAATGTTTCTTGCATGAAGCAGGTATCCGTGTCCCCGCCATTATCACATGGCCCGGCAAAATAAAACCCGGTACGCAAAGTGACCACATCTGCGCTTTTCAGGACGTTATGCCTACGCTGGCAGAACTGGCAGGCATCACTTGTCCGCCAACGGACGGAATCAGCTTTCTGCCCACATTGCTCGGCAAAAAAGGGAAACAAAAAGAACATACTTATTTATATTGGGAATATCCTGACCCAAGGATTGGCAACAAAGCAATCCGCATGGGAAAATGGAAAGGAATCATCACGGACATCCGGAAAGGCAATACGCAAATGCAGCTTTATAATCTGGAAACGGACATCAGAGAAGAACACGATGTGGCTGCGCAACATCCCGATATCGTAAAACGCTTCGAACGACTGATGAAAGAAGCTAGAAACGGTCCGGACTTTTAACGACCTTCCTTGCTAACTAACGGGACATACCGGAGCATCATCCGTAACATCCCTGCGAAAGACTTGTGCCAACGCTTTGGCACAACTATGCCAACAGCTTGGCACGGCCGTGCCACAGGCGTGGCACAGTTGTGCTAAGCCTGTGGCAAAGATGTCCCCTATAGAGTTAGTCAGAATACTGGTATACCTTCAAGTCGAACTTCGGCACCATCGCCAGCAAATGGTCGAAGATATCCGACTGAATACGCTCGTATTCTTTCCAGACCTTATTGCGGGAGAAGAAATAAACCTGAATAGGTACTCCGTACATCGTAGCTTCTTTCTGACTGATAATCAAATCCAACTCCTGATTGACCACAGGCAGACTACACAAATAGCGTTCAATATATACCCTGTACACTTGAGAATTGGTAGGAACGACTCCTTCTTCCGGCTGATAATCCGCCATTAATGGAATTTCTTTCCGGTAACGGTCCAACATTTCCGGAGTACAGAATTGAAGTGTAGTCAAATCCAAAGTTATACTCTTCATCACCCGTCGTCCTCCCGACTGTGTCATTCCCCGCCAATTCTGAAAAGGACTGCTCACTAATGTATAAGGAGGAATAGTGGAAATGGTATTATCAAAATTCTGGATCTTGACTGTATTCAGCGTTATTTCCTGTACAATGCCATTTGCGTCACCGGAAGGAAGCGTCACCCAGTCCCCCGGACGAACCATATCGTTGGCAGAAAGCTGGATACCCGCCACAAAACCTAATATGGAATCTTTGAATACTAACATTAAAATAGCCGCTGAAGCGCCCAAGCCCGCAAACAAAGTAGCCGGAGACTTATTCACGATAATAGCAATGATTACAATCCCGCCAACAAAGAAAAGAAGCACCTGCAACACTTGGATAAAACCTTTCATCGGGCGGTCTTTCATCGACTCTCTTCCGTCATAGATATCCATTATCATCAACAGAATCCCATTTATAGCCAATAGTAAAGAGAAAATAATATAAATGACGCACGCCTTCTGGGAAATCAGCAACAGCTCTTTTCCACGGATAAAAGCCATCGGCAACAACGAATAAACCAGAAAAGCCGGGATGGTATGAATCAAATTATGAAATACCCTACGCTTCATCAACAATGTATTCCATTGATGAGGTTTACGTCTCGTATACTGTTTCATACCTCCAATAAGAATTGCCTGGCAAAGATAATTCAAAACGATAGCAACCACTATCATCAGTAAAGCCATAATAGTCTCATCAAAACGATCGGCAACTGCCGGATCTATTCCCCAATTAATGAGGGTTTTATTCATCCATTTTCCTAAATCTACTACTAACATAACTTCTGTCTTTTTTTATAAATAACAGTAAAATATTCATTTGGTTTAGAAAAAAAGAGACTAGTATCCGATTTATCAAGAATCAAGACACCGGTCTCCACTGCTACTCTCTAAGCATATCATTTTTCGATGAGGGCTCCATCAGGGAATCACCATCACCCCTATTTCATTCATATTTACTTTAGCAACGGTAGCATCAGGTGTAGTGGCCTCCAGTTTAATGAAACGTGCCTGTACTTTCTGACTGAAAGCAACCGTCTGTGGCAACGGATTATGCATAATATTGCTGAACTCTCCACTGGCAGGCACTTCTTTCCAGCTCTTACCATCCATGCTTACAAAGAATTGATAACGGAATGCCATCGTCGGCTTTGCCTCCGCTTTTGAAGGCGCGTACGTGAAACTGCTCAATGTTACCGTCTTCCCCAAATCAATCGTTAATGGAGAAGCAGCAACCTGTTTCCATCCGGAACGCGGCAAATTATTCCAGTCTTCTTTCGTTGTTTCTTCCTGCAAAGGTTCTGCATAATAAGCGGCAACCTGACTAACGTAAGCAGTCAACCGGCACTCGTCTATTCTCACCCGGAGCTTATTGGCATTAACTGCCGGAAAGCGCAACATACGTTTATATCCTATCGTCGTACCTTTTCCTACTTCTTTCCAGCCATTATCCGTCAAGGCTTCCACAGTAAAAGCCTCTACCCTCTGCCCTTTCGTTATATCTTCCTGCAACATGACCAGATTGATTTCCGATTTGGACTTCAAGGCATAGACAGCCTCACCGCCCGAAGTAGTGCTCCAGTATTTTCTTCCGTTTTTCACCCGGTTGTCAGCAAACGTTTGTTGCCGATAATCAGCAAACTCTTTCAACCGCTTGATATCAGCTTCATGAATCAGTCCCCTCCGGTCAGGTGGAATATTCAACAGGAGCACTGAATTATATCCTACCGACTGGAAATAAATATCTGATAAATGCTTCAAAGATTTCACTTTACCATCTTCCTCCGCATGATAGAACCATCCCGGACGGATAGATACGTCGACTTCCGAAGGATACCAGAATAATTCCGTAGCTTTCTCCAATATCTTACGACTTCCCAAATCCTCTGCTTTACTGAAAACACCCAAACGTTTGTTGTTCTCTTGTGAACGGGCATATATACCGGGAGTCAACACAGTTGCGTTCCATTCCGTTTCACGGCCTACTCCTTTCTCGTTTCCGACCCAGCGGACATCATCCCCCATAATTGCCATCACAGCTTTGGGTTGGAGGCGTTGGATGGTTTGGTAAAAAGCGTCCCAGTCATACACTTGCTTCTTTCCGTTCGGACCTTCTCCATTCGCCCCGTCGAACCAGACTTCATGTACTTCACCATAATTGGTGAGCAATTCCGTCAATTGCCGAATAAAAAAATCATTGTAACGGGGAGAGTCTCCATAACATTCCGCATTCCGGTCCCAGGGAGAAAGATATACTCCAAACTTCATATCATATTTGTCACAGGCAGCACGAAGTTCTTTCACTACATCGCCTTGTCCGTTTTTCCAGGGAGAAGAGGCCACGGAATGTTTGGTAGTAGCCGTTGGCCAAAGGCAGAAACCGTCGTGATGTTTTGCAGTCAGAAGCACCATTTTAAAGCCGGCTTCCTTGAGGGTACGTACCCATTGTTCAGCATCCAGTTCCGAAGGATTAAAGAGCGCGGGATCTTCTTTCCCGTCCCCCCATTCACGTCCTGTAAAGGTGTTGATACCAAAATGAAGGAAAGCTGTTAATTCCATTTGTTGCCAAGCGTATTGCTGTGGAGTAGGTACCAGCCGCGCTGCCATATCAACCTTCTGTTCGATAGTTGCACTTTGAGGAAATTCAACATGCTTCACATAGTAATTTTCTTTTTTCTGCGCCTGCGCTCCACTCATGAGAGTAACAGACAATAAAAGAGAGGTTAGTAGTTTATTCATGGTCTATTAATTATTGCAATCGTACAAAGATAAAATAAAGGTGCAGATTTCACGATTCTCATGGAATATTTTCTTACGACATTCCATCCAATCAGTGTAACCCCCACCTTTATATATAATCTAAATAACCTATTGATTTAGTATCTATTTCACCGGATAAAGGGTAAATTCAAAACTCTGTTTCTTTAATGGAACCAAGTATTGCGGTAATACTCCGGGACCACAAGTAGCCGTTCCCACACCTGCCTGTTCAGCATCCAGATGCACTGTCAGCAATCCATCGCGTTCCAGTTCATTGATATGGCGGGCCTTCTCTAATAATACATCCGAGAAAGGAATGATACTAAACTGGAAAGCACGATCCGACTCAACAAAGATACCTTCGCCGGAAGTATCTGCCAACTTCACCCAACGTACATCGGTGCGGTTGCTTGTAGATTGCGGAGCAACATAATAGTGGAACATCCGTTCCGGTGTGGTCTGATATACACCGATTTTACCGGACTGATTGCGGTCAATATAGGTTTCATTATCTCCACGTCCCAAGTAAGAAACCTGATCGTAGGCGTTCGACACACGGAACGTCAATCCCAAGCGTGCCATTGATTTCACGATGGTCGTGTCGGGTTGGAAAGTTGTATGTACTTTCAGTGCACCGTTTCTATCCAGTGAATAAACAAAGTCAGCAATTCCTACCCTTTGCGTTTTTGCATTTAGAATTTCTACACGGGCAGTGGTCGAAGTCTTACTTTCCTTCAATGACACTACTTTCTGGGTCAGACAATCCAATCCCGCATCACGCCACAAGCGTGCGCCGTTCTTATCCCGGTTGTCATTATCCGTTGCCGGGCGGTAAAGGCTCAATGTCAGCGGAGTAGCCAATAATTCTTTGCCGTTCAAGTTCAATGAAGTCAGCGCGCCTGTTTGCTTATCAACGGTGAAAGTCGTTTCACCTGCTTTTTGCGGACGGTAGCCTGTGTAGTTCTTATTACCGGCAAATACAAACTGGTCGTATGCCACCTCCCAATCCTTATCTATCATTGAAGAAGCTTCACGACGGGTCCAGCTGATATTCAAATAAGCCTCACGGACTGTATTCGGAAGTTTTACAGCACCCAAAGTAACATCAACAGTAGCGTGTGGTGCACAATCAACCGTTTTTGTACCTTCCGCCAAAATCTTGCCATTATCTGCCGTCACATTCCAGTTCAGTACATACTCATTCAAGTTAGAGAAATCATACCAGTTCTTGACACGGATAGTCAGATTCTTCTGATTCGCCAGCGTTACTTTTATGTTCTGATATACTTTCTTTACTTCGAGCAAATGCGGGTGCGGTTCACGGTTGGCGCCCACCAAACCGTTACAGCAGAAGTTTCCGAAACTTGGAATTCCTTCCGGTCCGTAATCACCGCCATACGTCCAGTACCATTTACCATTCTTGTCTATTTCGCGGAATGACTGATCCACCCAGTCCCAAACGCAGCCACCTTGTGCCATCGGATTGTTTTCAAATACGTCCCAGTATTCTTTCAGTCCGCCGCAACTGTTGCCCATCGCATGAAGATATTCACAAAGAATGAAAGGGCGGTAGATGTCTTTCTCTTTTACGTATGCTTTGATATCGTCTACACTGCGGTACATACGACAGTAAATATCCGTATTATAGTTCAATTCGGCACGTTCATACTGTACAGGGCGAGTTTTCTCTACCGATTTCAGCCAGTCATAAGTACGTTCGAAGTTAATTCCGTTTCCTGCTTCATTTCCCAATGACCAGATAACGATAGCCGGGTGATTCTTAGAACGTTCATACATCCGGTGAGTGCGATCCATGTGTGCAGTCAGCCAGGTACTATCCTTGGCTAGGGAAGCAGGACCATATCCCATTCCGTGAGATTCGATGTTTGCCTCATCAATCATGTACAAACCGTAACGGTCGCAAAGTTGATACCAGTAAGGATGTGTAGGATAATGCGAGTTACGCACCATGTTGATATTGTGCTGCTTCATCAGTTTGATGTCCAGTTCCATCAGCTCCTTGCTCACGGTACGTCCCAGTTGAGAATGCTCGTGTCGGTTGGTTCCCTTCACCAATACCGGAACGCCGTTGATGCAGAAACGTCCGTCTTTGATTTCCGAGGTACGGAAGCCGACTTCACAACCAGTCAGTTCGGTTACCTTGCCTTGTTCATCCTTCAGTTCGAGTATTAATGTGTAAAGATGAGGATGCTCTGCACTCCAAGCCTTTACATCGGGAATATTCTTTTCATCAAACGTGATAAAATTGCTCAATCCGCGGGATTTTATCCGGATAGCATCCTGCAGGACAGCTTTGCCATCGGCGTCTTTCAGGGTATAAGCAATAGAAGTAGCTCCAGATATAGCAGAATGTCCCTCTACGGTCACTTCAAGTCCGAAAATACCATCTTTGTATTTCTCTTTTTCTAAAGAAGCATTCAGTTTATAATCCGCAATGTACTGTTTGGGAGTACTGTAAAGATACACGTCACGTTCGATACCACTCAAACGCCACATATCCTGACATTCCAGATAAGCACCCGAACTCCAGCGATACACTTCCAAAGCAACCACATTTTCGCCTTCATTGAGGACATCTGTAATATCCCATTCGGCAGCCGTCTTTGATCCCTGATTATAGCCAAGTAATTTTCCATTCACCCATACATAATAGAAAGAAATGACTCCTTCACAACACAGTACTACCCTGCGTCCTTTCCAGTCGGCAGGCACTTTGAAGGTACGTCGGTAGGAGCCGACTTCATTCTCCGCATAAGGCACCAGCGGCGGATTCTTCTTGAAGTTGAACATTTTATCATCAAACTCATACGTTTCGTTGACATAGATAGCCGTGCCATACCCCTGGCGTTCCCAGTTACCGGGCACATTGATATCCGCCCATCCTCCTGTATAATAAGAAGGTTGGTAAAAGTCCTTCGGACGATTATCGGGATTCTTCACCCAATGGAATTTCCACTTTCCATTGAGACTCATATAAAAAGGAGACTGTTCATACCCTCCCGGCTTTTCAATGTCGGAAGCGTTGGCATAAGGCCATACGTATGTGTGAGGAGCGAGTTTATTCAGTCCCACCGCATACTGGCTTTGCCATTCGGGCAACGGTTGTTGTTGCGCTAAAGTGAAAGTAGCAGTCAGTCCTGACAATAGAACTAAAAGAGTTCGTTTCTTTAAGCTAATATTCATAAGCATGTCATCATAATTGGTTTATATAATAAATTAGGCACAGATTAAGCTGATTGACGCTATTATTTTATATACTCATCATTCTAAAAACCGTGAAATTCGTGTAATCCGTCTCTAATAATATAAGATTATTCTGCAAGAACACTTAATTGCTGTTTTTAACTATTTGATTACTATTCTATAATCACTTCATCAAAATAGACTCTCGCTTCCTGACCGGGACGGACATGCTCGTCGGGACATATCCCCGCACCTTCCGCCGTCACTCGGACATAACGGGCAGATACTCCGCCCATATCTATCGAATAGTCATTTCTAAAAGTTCCTTCCAGATAGATATCTTCCGGAGAGAAGTTCAATTCTCCCATAGTATGGTAGGTTCGATTGTCATCGGAAACTTCTACGCGAATCATCTTCGGTTTATGTGCTCCCATTCCATAATTCGTAATGCAACCGATGGCAAATTTATTCAAAATCTCCCGCCCCTGCAAATCTATCGTGAAAGATATAGAATCATTTTGATTCCAGTTACACCATTCAAAATCAGTATATTTCAGGCTTCCCCGCAATCCGTTGACTAACAACATTTCGTTCTTCTTATTGCCAAGCAAAGGTTTTGCCGTAGCTTTGTTCCATGTGAGTTGCAAGTCTAAAGTTTCTCCCATTTGCTTGCCGTTCATAAAGGTAGCGGCTTTCACCATTTGTGTCTTCGTCACACGGATAGGTCCGTCGTAACGATGAGAAGACATTGCCGGATTACTTCCGTTCAGTGTATAATGAATCTCTACATCCGGGCGGATACATTCCAAATTCACTTCCAAATGTCCGTCCACTGATGTCACCGTCTGTTGTATGTTATACATTGAACGGGCATAGACAATTCCTTTTTCCGCAATATGCGCGTTGTATGCGTCCATCCGCTTCAAGAATCCAGACCAGTCCTTCGTTCCTGCGGGCGTCCATGCCACTTCTGCTAAAGCGGCCAGGCGGGGAAACAAAAGATAATCCACATCTTCGGGTTTATTACAGAACTCTGTCCACATACAAGCCTGTACTCCCATTAACAAAGACTCATATTCCGGTTTCCAATCCTTCTGTACAGGTTCGTAATCGAAAACATCTTTCAGGGTATTGTTGCCAAAATAGGTTACCGGTTCAAACCATTGCGGTCCCTGATAACGAATCAAGTATAAGACACGCGCCGGAGTCATGATAAAACGATGTCCCTTTTCGGCAGCTTTCAGGGCAGCCGTTCCCATTCCCTGCCAACCGAGGATAATAGATTCTTCAGGAAGAAAAGAGCTGTTTGTCAACTCATCCCAGCCAATCACTTCACGACCTTTCTTACGCAGATAATCACTGATACGTTTCATGAAGTAACCCTGCAAATCTTCTTCATTGGCCAAACGCTGTTTTTTCATCCGTTTTTGGCAAAGCGGGCATTTCTCCCAGTTTGTCTTTCGCGCCTCATCTCCACCAACATGAATATAGCGAGAAGGGAAAAGCTCTAGAATTTCGTCAAAAACATCTTGCAAGAATGTAAATACGCTATCATTTCCCGCACAGTAGATAATCTCGGAATTTCGTCCTCCCAGTCCGGGAAGTACACCGACAAAGTCTTTCACAACCGGACAGGCAAGCTGGGGATAAGCAGCCAGAGCAGAGTTACTGTGTGCCGGTACATCTATTTCGGGAATGACTTCTATCTGTCTGTCGGCTGCATAAGCTACAATTTCCCGGATGTCCTCCTGCGTGTAGAAACCGCCTATCGGAGTAGGTTCTCCCCGTTCCGGGTTGCGACGTGAGTGGAAAGGCACATCTGTACGGTCTACTCTCCACGCTCCTATTTCCGTCAAACGGGGGTATTTCTTTATTTCAATCCGCCAGCCGTTATCGTCTGTCAGATGAAAATGAAGTTTGTTTATTTTCAGCATCGCCATACAGTCAATGATTCGCAGTACATTCTTTTTAGGGATAAAACAACGTACCGGATCCAACAGTAATCCGCGGAAACCGAAACGGGGTTCATCCTGAACCGTCATTGCCGGAACTCTCCAATCGACATTCCGGACCGGTTGTTCCGATTCTATGGCAGCCGGCAGAAGTTGGCGGATAGATTGCAGGGCATAGAAAAAGCCTTTTGTATCCGAAGCTTTAATGAGTATCTGTTCCGGCGTAATCTCCAGTAAGTAGGCTTCACTTTTTAAAGAAGAATCCGTCACAAAACGGACTTGTCCCTTTTCACGCCCGACATTCAAAGCAGGAGTTATTCCGGCAGCACGAGTAAACAAGTCAATAAAATTGCGAGCAATCACGGCTTGTTCCTGACTTTCTACCGCAAACACCGTTTGGGCTGAAAAGGTGAAGTTACCACGGCCCGGCACAATCTGTGTCGGGCGTGGTACTATTGAAATTAAAGGGGATGTTAAGTTATCAGCCTGCAAAAACGCTGTCAGTGGCGAAAGCAGTATGAGAATGATTAAGATGTATTTTTTCATGGCGTATGTACATTGGTATTATTCCTTGTCTCTCTCCGGTGAGAAGCGGACAGGATCATTGTATTGCTCCTGAAGTTTCAGCATTTCTTCTTTTAGTTCTTTCACTACCGGTTCATATTCAGGTTGTCCGTAGAGATTGTGCATTTCCGACGGGTCTGCCTGCAAGTCATAGAGTTCCCACCAGTTGATATCATTATAGAAATGAATCAGTTTATAGCGGTCTGTACGTACACCGTAATGACGTTTCACCATGTGTTCAGCGGGATATTCGTAGAAATGATAGTAGAGAGCCTTCCGCCAATCTTTCGGATGTTCGCCTTTCAGCAAGGGGACGAGAGATACACCTTGTATGTCTGAAGGAATCTCTGCTCCTGCCAATTCGAGGAAGGTAGGTGCATAGTCGATGTTCTGCACCATTTCAGTGATGTCTCCCCTGCGGTCGAATCCTTTCGGCAGACGCATGATAAGCGGTGTACGCATGGATTCTTCATACATGAAACGTTTGTCGAACCAACCGTGTTCGCCCATGTAGAATCCTTGGTCGGAAGTATAGACAACAAGTGTGTTATCCAGTAATCCTTTCTCTTTCAAGTAGTCGAGTACACGACCTACATTGTCGTCCAGCGACTTCACCGTCTTCATATAATCGCGCATATAACGCTGGAATTTCCAGTTGGCTAGTTCCTTGCCTTGCAGGTTCTGTTTATAGAAGTCGTCTATTATTGGGGTGTAGAATTTGTCCCATGCAGCACGTTGTGCTTCATCCATACGACCGATATATTTCTCATATAAGGATTTCAGACGGGTCTTTTTGTCAGAACGAAGCATTTTGAGGTCATAAATCATGTCCATGTCTTTCATAATGCTCATCTCTTGTGCGGCAGCGGCAGGGCGTCCTTCGTAATCGTCAAAGAAATTATCCGGCAATGGGAAAGTTTTATCCTCATACAAAGCCAAATTGCAAGTATCTGCCAACCAGTTACGGTGAATAGCCTTGTGGTGAATCAAAAGACAGAAAGGTTTCTCCGGATTGCGTTTGTTTTCTATCCAGTCAATGGCGTCGTCAGTGATAAGGTTCGTGATATATCCATGTTTTTGGATAGTGTCATTGTTCTGTGTGATGAAATCCGGATTGTAGTAGTCGCCTTGTCCGGGGACAATCTGCCAGTAATCAAAACCGGAAGGCAAACTTTCAAGATGCCATTTACCTACCAGTGCTGTCTGATAACCGATTTTCTGCAACAGCTTCGGAAAAGTTTGTTGCGAACTGTCGAATACGCAAGTGGTATTATCATAGAATTTATTAGCACAACTATGTTTACCTGTTATCATGCAGGCACGACTGGGACCGCTTAATGAATTGGCTACAAAACTTTGAGTGAAGCGTACACCATCGGCAGCAATGCGGTCGAGATTGGGTGTTTCCATGTAGCGTGTGTCGTAACAGCTCATCATTTGAGCTGTGTGGTCGTCTGTCATAATGTAGACGATATTCAAAGGTTTCTGCTCCACAGGCTTTTGCTTGTTTGAACAGGAAGCAAGGGAAGCTACAGCTGCTACTCCTGCTAAAGGAAAGAATAAGTTTGGTTGCAGTTTTTCCATAAATACTAATTTGTATAAGATTGTGTCAGCAAAGATAGAGGACAGCCATCTATTTAACTTCCACAAATTACCATTTAATTTCCAATAATCTCCATTTCTGCATAATTGACTAATAAATAGCCGGAAGCATATCGCCTTCTAACGATAGCTTCCGGCATAAAATTCATTTCACACTATTGAAAGCTAATTGAAAGAGATAGCATTAATAAAATAACTGATTAGCCCAGACTTTTTCAGCATCAGTCTGTACATAATTCTTATTTGTATAGATACGAATCCAATCAATTTCCATTCGAGGCGTATTATCATCCGTTTCACAATTGGCAATACTTTTCAGTACATTATCCCAACCTTCAGGCGCTTTACCAGCAGCCCGTTCCGAGCTTTCAGCCAATCTCATAAAGAAGTAGAGACCGGCACTGCCACCAGCAGCAGTAGCAGGATCAGGATTAGCAGTAGCAGGAGTTCCAGCCTTGTCGAATGGCCACCTGTCAGGAGATTGTGTACGATTCACAGTCAGATTGGTTGCTCCATTAATTCCTAAATTGATTATATTTTCATCCACAAGTTCCACCCAATATACATTCCATTCATTCGCTTGAGGTATTGCTACACTCTTTGAACCTATCTCATTATCAACAGTTACAGCCTGAGTAATTACAGAACCTTGAGTGTTCTTGAGAATATCGATCTCATCTTTCGTGTTCGGAAGGGAATTTTTCTGATTTTTAAGTCCGATTGTCGGAACAAAACCAGTCCGTATTCCTCTCAAACGCGCCTTCACTTCAATTCTCATACCAGGAAAGAACCGAGTATGTTGTGGGGCAAAAATACCACCAAATTTAGAACATTGCAATGCGGCGACACCGTAATCCTTGGTAGCAGTCATGGCACCAGTCCCCTGAACATTTTTATCCACCCACATATTTAAAATACCTTCATTGGTTATATTTGTACATTTTGCATTATTCACAGCTTGTATTTTCTGTGACGGTGCATCATTAATATCAGAAAAGGCCCAAGAAATACGATGTCCGAAAGCATTAGGGGTATTATTTCCGCCACTAAAACTATTATTAATATAATGGAACTCTATCGCATTGCATAATACCCAATCTTTATCTTTCAAAGCTGAAGTGGGATGAGCGCTATTCTTATTCATAGCTATTTTATCTCCCGTAAACCAACTTTCAATTGCAGTTTTATTTTTATCAGACATAAACGGCCTATCCGGGAATTCATACACCTTCGTTATATCAAACAGATTAGGATCTCCCATAGATTCCAAATCAGTCATAGTTATAGTCAGAGTAGAATTTATCATCGGATTCGCTGGAGAATCACTCTCCAGATTCAATACCAGTTGCAAATCCCCTGTCATTTCAAAATCCTGTTTAATAGTTACAGCATCACTTTTTGCCGAAGTTCTTCCTGCAGGAATTGTTAATGTAGAAGGTAAATTTTCATACCTATCTCCTTCCCCTTCTTTCGGAGTAATTTTCATATTAAGAGGTACGGAACTTGGTTTTTCAATCTTTGCAACTAATACAAACTTACCACCTTCCATTACTACATTCTCCGCATTGTTCTCCAATGATGCCATTATCCGATAATAATCGGAAACCTTAATTACCTGACTGGAGCCTTCCATCTTATAACCACGGGCAAAAGCCGTAAAGTTTATAGCAGTACTACCCGTCAGTCCGGATGCCTTTATCGGAAAATCCACCTGAATCTGTTTCTCCCCCTTCGGAAAAGTAACGATTCCATTGAACTGTTCGAATACATTCGAAGCATCCTCCGTTCCGGCTTTCGCCGTAAAGTAAATATCAAAATCTTCATTTGCTACAACCTCCTTGCCATCAGCATCCGGTTCCACATTAATATTCACTTTCAAGTGTTCTCCCATCGCAAATGCGTTGTCATTGATGCTCATCGTTAATGGCACGATTTCCGGCAGAGGGCGGTATTTCGTTTCTTCCTCACACCCAGTCAACCCCATGGTCAACAAGCATATCGGAAATATTTTATATAATATGTTCTTCATATCTTTATCTATCTAATTATCATAAATGAATTTTATTCAGTTCCCTTACTTAGTCGGCCATCCCGGATTCTGATTCAGCTCATGGTCCATCTGGATTTCATCCGGTGGTATGGGTAACAAGTAATCACGATCTTCATTAAACTTGTAGCCTTCAGGCAAGTACTCTTTCAACGGATCCATCCATCCTTCATTATCTGTCAGTACATGATTCAGTCCTTCTTTCCGCAATGCAGGCGAAAAGCTCAGATAAAGCACACCGTCTTTGCCCAGATAAGCTCCACGTCCGCGTCCTTCCACACCTTTCAACGTTCCGGCTACCCTCCAACGCATCAAGTCATCCAAACGAAAACCTTGCAGAGATAGCTCTGAGCGTCTTTCCCGACGTACCTCCTGCACTGCCGGCGGCAGGCCTTGGAAAGGGAAGTGAGGATCAGCCGCCGGAGTAACATAGGCCACACCGGCTCTTTGACGCAATGGCTTCAATGTTTTCTCTGCCACGCCATCGTTATACAGCCCCAATTCGGCGGCAGCTTCAGCATAACAAAGCAATCCTTCGGCATAGCGGAACATGACATGAGCCGTTTCACAATTGCCGGTTACATAGGTCGTATCAATGCCAAGGCGAGTATGGAACCCGGTCACGTTCTTGTAAATACCATCCCCATTCAAGCGCGGAGATGAAATATCTTTATTCTTTTCCTTTTGTTCTTCTTCGGTACCTGTCTCGTCATACGCTCTCACATTCATCAAGCTATTAGATTTGAACTTACAACCGGTATGCATCACCATGGCCAAAAGTCTTCCGTCACGATCTTTAAATACCTCATTAAAGTCCTTATACTTTTCATCGGTTGGGTCAACCGGCGTACCATCCACATTCAGAAAGTTATCCACCAAAGACTTGGATAGTCCCGAAGGCTTCACATTATCTGTTACTCCACCGCTAAGCTGTTGAGTAACGGTATTGAACACGCCATCAGCTATTGAATATTTTTTCCAAAAAGTCACTTCGCTAATGTTGGAAAGATCGTTTGAATTGAATAGCTCCGAAAAAGCGTCATCTATATTGGTAGCTTTCGGATTGGTTGCTGTCATATGCAAAGTCAGTCCGACCGGGAACAAATATTGATCTCCCCAGTTCATCACTTCCTTAAAAAACTCTTCAGAGTTATCTTCCGTTGCAAAATCAGTTCCTTTGTGATACTTCTCCCACGAACCTTCGTACAAAGCAACTCGCATAGCCAGAATCATGGCCGTTTCTCTGTTGACACGCAATCCACTGTATTTACTGCGGGAATGTAAATTAGCACGAGCCTCCGGTATCAACCCAATAGCCGCTTTCAAATCGTTCAGGATGAAACGGGCTGCATCCGCACGTTTTGTCGCCGGAATTTGCAAACCGCCCAACGTAGCATTGCCATCCCAGAAGTCATCCATAATGGGAATATTACCAAAACGTGTGAGCAGATAGAAGTGCCAATAAGCACGGAAGAAATACGCTTCCCCTCTCAATGAAAGCACTTCGTCCGTCTCGTCCACCTCGGAAACTGCGTAATAATGGAAAAAGTAATTCACCATACGCAAGTTTTTATAGCCTTTATTCCAATCGTCAGAACCACTGAATTGATTATTCTCTCCATTCAGGCGCATATCATACTTTTCCGAAAGGATATTGTCACTGTTCACCTCTTCTCCTCTGACACCAATACCATATTGAGCCGGAGCCGGTAGAGAAGTATACAAATTATTTATATAGCTCTCTACATTCTCTCTGGTTTTCAAGAAATCTTCATTGTTAGGCTGCGTATAGGGTTTACGGTCCAAATAGTCGGAACACGCCGACAACAGTAAGCCTGCAAAAACAGTCAGGATAATTATTTTATTTTTCATGATAGCGTTCCTCTTTAATTAAAATGTAAAATCAAGTCCAAACACGAAATTACGGTTCATCGGATACACCTTTCCGTTACCATTCTGATTTTGAGCCGAGGTAAGTCCCGGAGCAGCCGCGTTACTTCCGCCTGCCCACGCGTTCACCTGATTAAGGGTTTCCGGATCAAACTGATTCGGCAGTTTACTGATGGTAAACAGGTTATCGCATGTAAAGTATACTTTCAGGTTACTTAGTCCAATATTCTTCAACAATTGAGGCTTAAAAGTATAGGATACTGTCAAGTTCTTCATACGCATATATGCCGCATTCAGCATATAGCGGGTAGTATTGTATCCCGTATTGGCATTCGTTGTCTGGGCATCGGTCGTCAGTCGAGGTAGATATCCATTGGGATTCTCGGGACTGAAATAATCGAGATGCTCCTTGAACCATTCTTTACCACCGAATAGGTAAGTACTGGCGGCCATCGGGAAATCTCTCTTGGCAACTCCTTGCAGCAAAGTGGATATTTCAAATCCCTTATATCCTACGTTTAGATTGATACCGAAACTGTATTTGGGAGTGGCATTACCGATAATTTTCAAATCACCATGGTCGGCCAATGTACCCTTACCCGGATCCACTTTACCGTCACCGTCGGAATCAATGTATTTCAAGTCGCCTCGTTGCCACTTGTCGCCGGACTTAAAGAAACTAAGATCTACTTGTCTGAGGTATGCATCCACTTCACGATTGGACAAAAAGAGATCATTCGCTTCATATCCCCAAATCTCACCAACGTCCATTCCTTTATAATATCCTTTATTAGTTGCCAAACCGGTATGATTGTTGTATATCAACCCCTCCGGATTATTATATTTGGTGACAACAGCTTTGTAATTGAATACATTGAATCCTATGCCATAGCTAAAACCACATTTCAACTGGTCCTGCCAGTTTACAGACAATTCCCAACCACGATTACGTAAAGTAGCGTTATTGACCTTCGCACGGTCATCCGTACTAATACCTCCGAGATTCGGAATAGCTTCAGCAGGTCCAATCATGTCGCGCGTGGTACGCTGATAAATATCGGCAGTAATAGACAGTCGGTTATCCAACAACATCAAGTCGATACCTAAGTTGGCATTATCCACCTTCTCCCACGTAATATACGAACTGATCATCTTAGGCGTAGTGGCTAAAGTTCCTTTTTGAGGAGTAGCTTGCACACCGGGCAACAGCCAAGCATTGGGTGAATCGGAGGTCAAACTCTGAATCCCAAGGTAATCGTAGAGTCCCGCTCCATTCTGATTACCCAAGCGACCGTAAGAAACACGTACTTTCAATTGAGAAACCGGCAGATTCAAAGCTTTGAAATAGTCGGTACGAGAAATGTCATAACCGGCTGAGAAAGAAGGGAACAATCCCCAGCGATTTCCCGGAGCAAAACGGGAAGAACCGTCATAACGTCCACTGAATTCCAGAAAATAAATCTCCTTGTAATTCCAATTCAGTTTAGCGTACATACCCATTGTAGCCCAATGCGTCCGGTCTTCACCTGCCAATACTTGCCCGTTAGCATTCACAAAAGAGAATATATCACTAGTCAGCAATCCGTCTTTATAAGTATAACCATTCGAATTTTCTTGCAGTTCCATCTGGAAACCCGCCATCGCCTTAAAGAAGTGGTCGCCCCAAGCATGTGTGTAGGATGACGATACGTTTGGAGACAGGTAGTAGTTGAAAGTATTACCGCGTGTATAAGAGCCCCAATTAGAGTTTTTCCAGTTCATGCCCGGATATTGATACCCCTGCTTGGTTCCCTTACTTATATCCAACGTTCCGTCAGGCTTTTCAGCAGTGGGATATCCGCGTTTGAAGTCATTGTTTTCCACATCGAAGCGTACTTTCATTTCACCTACAATATCCCAACCTTCCAGCGGAGTAATCGTAGTGGCAAACGACATCGCATCAGAAATTCTGTTCTGCACATAATGCGATTGTTTCAGATAACGGTATTCGGAATTGTCATTATATTCCGACTTTACAGGAAGATGGGTAGGAGAATTCGGAAAGCTGCTTCCGATAGTTCCATAAAAAATGGTCTGGTTAGCCATCGGACGCTTCAGTATATTCAGCGAAAGGTTATTATTGAAATTAAACTTCAACCATTTATTGGCTCGGATCTGAAACTTCGAGTTTACATTGTACTTACTCAAGTTATCGTCCACTTGATCCAGTAATCCTTCCTGGTAAATATATCCCAAACCTACGTAATAATTAAATTTATCAGAACCTCCCGTTACGCTCAGATTATGAGAATGACGGATGGAAGCTTTTTTAAAGTAGTAATCATACCAGTCGGTATTGGCATACACAGCATCTTTAGAACCTGCCCAACCGGTACCGTCCGCATTAGGTCCTATGCCCGGGAACTTTTCCGAATAAGGATTCTCCATAAAGCCCTGCATCTTTTCGATGAGCGCATCAGGAATCGAGTGTTTTACTCCATCGTTATCATCTCGTTCGTTCAGATAATTGGCAAATTCAATAGAATTCATCATTTGGGGCATATTAATAGGAGAACTGAATCCTACAGTACCACTGTATGATATACGTGTTTTTTCCTTTTTACCACTTTTGGTAGTGACGATAACCACACCATAGGCGGCACGTGCACCATAAACGGCAGCAGCAGAAGCATCTTTCAAAACACTGATGGTTTCAATGTCGGCAGGATTCACATTCTGCAAACTTTGCTCCACTCCGTCTACCAATACATAAGGTTCGCCTCCATTGATAGAACCGATACCACGAATATTGAATTTAATTTCGGCACCGGTCTCACCGCCTACCCCATTAGCAACCGCATCAGAAGAGAAGTTTAAACCGGCTACATTACCCTGAAGGGCACTCGTGAGGTCAGTAACCGGACGGTTGACAATAGCATCGGAACCTACAGTAGCCACCGCCGCCGTAATGGTGCTTCGTTTCTGTTTATCCATACCTACTACTACCACTTCATCCAAGACTTTTGTATCCTCTTTTAACGTAAATCGGTTGCCTTCTGCTTTTGTCACCTTTATTTCAAGGGGAGTAAAACCGACATAAGAAATAACCAATGTGTTACCTACTTTCCCTTTCACGGAAAAGTTACCGTCAATGTCAGTCAGCGTCCCATCTTTAGAACCTTTCACCATCACTGTGGCGCCGATAATGGTTTCACCTTTATCATCTACCACTTGTCCTTTTATCATTTGTTGCTGTGCCAACGCACTCAAAGGAAAGGATAGCAGGAGTATCAGAAACAGAATCAAAAATTTCTGTACTCGCATGAACTTCTTTTTTTCCATAATATTGTATTTGATTAATTTAGATTCTCTTTTATTCCGTCGGATTCGCATAATATTCAAACTCTTCTTTTATGGCCTTCAACAAAGACTTATTATTGGTTACGTCAATATCCGTTGCCAAATCCCAACTCATAATACCTGCAAAGCCTTCTTCACACACATATCTCGCTTTCTTGCGAATCGTTTCTACACTGTTGAAAGTATATGTATTTCCTTTATATGTATATGTATCCTCAATCGTAGTAGCCAGACCGTCATTCACGAAATCATAATAGGCAGCAATCAGACTACCCGTAGAACCATAGAAAGGGACTCCCATCACTAGTTTATTCTTAGGAATTCCATATGTTATAGCCATTTCTCCATCTTTTACAAATTGCTCATAAGGAAAACGCATCACTGCAGGGCCATAACATTGATAAGAGATAAAATCCAGTGCATCAATAGCTTCCGGAGATATTTTAAAAGAAACCGGATGCAAAGACGCAGTGAAGTAAACATACTTTCCTAATGTAGAACGCATTTGGATAACTGTTGCACTATAATTATTAAATTCATTCGTATTTGTAGGCCATTCAAAATCAAAATCAACTCCATCAAAATCATATTGTTCGATAATCTTCTTCACCT
>ENA-UEOZ01000658-UEOZ01000658.1-human-gut-metagenome-genome-assembly--contig:-NODE-658-length-20538-cov-104.537413_pt1 | contig 20538 bp, 22 predicted proteins | sample MGYA00242898_ERZ507912 | MGnify/ENA primary metagenome ERZ507912 (study PRJEB26167, sample SAMN06115410) | human gut metagenome | host: Homo sapiens | place: China:Chongqing | collected 2016-04-27... | reverse complement strand
GATCTCCAAAAGGTTTGCGTTCACGCTGCGCATTACGATGCTGTAGTTAATCATACTCTGTTTCGTTTAAGAGTTCTATAAAATCACAACTACCCAGAAAGCCCCGTTTCCTGTGCTTTTTCTGGTCTTAATAGATGACCGGCGCCTGCCATCATTTAAGACCCGCTGCGGTCTTCTATGATGACCGCCCTCAGGCACAAAAAGGCTGTTCTTTCGATTGCCGGTGCAAAGATACGAAATTTTAAAGCCGAAATCAAGTTTTTACGGAAATAAGATGGTAAAAATGGTGTAAGTGATTGATATGTCGCATTTTAACCAAATGCTATTTTTACACGTTTCTTGCAGGAGTAACTTGCTGCGCTTCTGATGAAGAATATGCAGATGGTGCAAAGCGTGTCATTAAGGGTCAGTGTCATTAAGGGTCATTAAGAGAATGCAAATGTCATTAAGAACTATAGTATAATATAAATATTATTTATATTATACTATATAGATATTTGCGCCCCCGAAAACCTTAATGACCCTTAATGACACTGACCCTTAATGACACCCTAGTGTTATGGAAAATTTATTCTAAAAGGAATGGTATTGTGTTTGTAAAACGTTGATTATTAGTGTGAAAATGGTATTTGTAGACAGAATTGTTTTCTTGTTGTTTTACTCCGTAAAGAGTAGGAAGATGCTCTTTTTATACCCGTCGTTCCGCTTTTCTCGTATTGCTTTTTATGTCAAATATGTTAATAATATTCTAGAAATGCCCATTTGCGTCCCTCTTCAACCTGTCTTGACCCCTCTCTTTTTACCCTTCTGCAGGGGTGAAAAGTACCATCGGAGGCACATTTTCTTAGCTCCGAGAGCCAATTTCTGCTCATGATTCCTTGAAAAACCATTTCTTCCTCTCTTGCAGTTTTCCGTGCAGATAAATAATCTTTCATAACAAAGATAATATAAGCATATTTTATAAAAGACTGAAAATATGCAGGATAAACGGATATTGAACGTAATATAATATTTTGATGTTTTGGTTTTGTTTAAAAATGCAATAAATCCCTCTTTGCCCATGTTTTTTGAAGTTTTTTCTCATTTTTTTGTGTTAATCTATATAAATATGCACGTTTTTCGCAATTATTTTGTAACTTTGGGGGCGAATTCTGTGCATGATGCGCAGAAAACTTCACTGGTGTTGCTATACAGTGATTGAGTTAGTAATCGTCAAGGAGGGTTTACCCCCGCCAAGACATTTGTTTAATTTGAATCGGATCCACTTTCAAAGTGAACTCGACTCTTTAAAAATTTTGAAGTAAGAAACAGAAAGTAAAATAGATAGAAATCATAATACGATAGACGCTGATTATCTGACACTTCTACGGTATTCAGAACCTGCAAATTCAGAAATTCGGTAAGAAGACGGTGACAGCAAGGCGTCCACTCCTCTACGGCGTGGGCTGTACTTGTTTGTGCCTTACCGAAGGTTCTTGCAGGTACCCGAATACCGGTGCTTACAGGGAAACCTACGCCGCTTATTTTTTTTTGTTAACATTTTTAACCTGTATAAGTAAAACGATGGAAACAGATGAACAACCTTTTAACGATAATCGTTACGTCTTTCTCCTGAAAATTACTTCAGAAGAAGATTTGTTGGTAACGGATGAGGCTACAGGAGAAAAGAAATACACACCTGTAACTAAGGATGATGTTGACCAGTTTAAGAGAGAAGCAGAGCATCTATCTAAGGAGATTCGTCATGCTATGGAAGATTTTCAATGGAAAACTGAAAAGCGAAAGGATCTTACTCATTACAATCATATTTACCAAAACCTTGCCGAGCAATTGACAGATTTTCTTGAATATATTCATACGCTCCATAAGAAAGTCTATATTAGCATCTACAAAAGCTATGATGATGAGCTGATGGCCATCTATAAGGAAGTTTTGGAGAAGGTACTGAATGACATTCAGGATATTGCTCATAAGCATGTAAACTATTTTTTGGATGTAGATGACTATGGACAATTTCTTAGTGACAATGCTATTTATGCTCAGTATGAGAAGCTAACTGCTCAGACTAGTGCTGAGTTTCCGCATTTTATAGCTAATTTGAAAGTTTTTATCTCTACCGGATTGAAGTTGGCTTTGGAGAAAACCATCGCTACAATTACCCGTATATACAATGATTTTAACGACTTGTGCAGAACCCGTTTTTCCCGCACTGATCAGGAGGCTGTGATTATTTATCATTATATCAAGCGAGATTTTGACGAGCATATGTTACCGGCTCATCTGGAGCATGAGGCAAAGGTGCAGAAGCGTCACATGGAAAGCAGGAGAATGGGTTTTACTAAAGTGGATTTACAGAAAGTGATGGTAGAAACGATAGATAAATACGGAAATTATAAGCTATGTGGAGATTGGTATAATAACATCAATGAAGAGGATGAAGAAGAACTGGTCCATACACTTGTTCGAGAGCAGGCTTCACCGGAAGATTTTGTCAAGCTGTTCAAGTATCAGGGTGAGTATGGAAAGTTGGAGGAGAAGATTGCCCAGGCTGATGACTATGAGCATCATGGCGATTCTTTATTTGCCAACTGGGTGGATCCATATAAGTTAGAGAATATGTTGAAGTTCTGGATAAAGGGCAACATGACCAAGCAGCAGAACTGGTACATAGTGTGGTGCCTGATGAAATATACGTTCCACATGGTGAAGGAGGGTAAAGACAAGAATGCCTTTGCTGCCCGCATGAACCTGATGTTTCCTGATGTAGAAAAGAAATGCGTGGTAGATTCGTTCAGAAAGCAGGAAACCCAAAAGAACCACAACCTCCATTTTTCGGAGTGGCTTGCAGATTCCGATCCCGACTATCATATCGCTCATGAGCTGTATTATAAGTTGAAGAAGATGGAGGATTATAAGAGAAGTATTTGAGAGAGGGGAAGACTATCTTACTTAGAGAGAGGTGGGACATTCCCCAACCTCTCTCCAATGTAAACGTAATCTAGACTAATTTTTATTACATTACGCTATCCTCATTTAGAGATAGTCATTTCATTATAGAGTGCAGTTACACCTACTTCTTACATAATTTTAGATTTGCTAATTGTGCCGTTCTCTCTTTTTTAGCTTCAGCAATAGCGTCAATAGCATCATCCCAAAATCTATATCCCCATTTTTCAGAATATTTTTTTATGTATTCGATTACACTAGAAAATTCTAGTTTTAGATATTTATCTATAGTCGCATCTGTTATTACTTGACCATTAAAATATGGATTTGAATATGTATTAAATAATTCTTGCAACAATATTAATTTACCGAAATATTCTTCTTCTTCGGTAGGTTCAAATAACATCACATCATCTGGAAGTGGGTCATTAACCCATACTCGTCCTTCTTCTTTACATAGGTTAATGTACCATATTGCCCAATCAGGACTTTCCATAACAGCTAAGCCTGTTCTTCCAAACTCAATTTCGTTTGTAAACGAGTTTCTGTAAAATTCAGCAACTGCTACTACGTCACCATATTTAACGTCAATAGCTTTAATCTCTTTTCGGCCTTTTACATCAGGCCATTTCAGTTTGTATTCCATTGTTAATTATTAATTTAAAATATTATTTATACTTATTGTGTTAACCGTTAATTAGCTATGATTATACATAATGATAAAACTTTCTATATATAGGTCTCTTACTTTTTAAGCCACACCATTATTGCTAACCATCCATTCTGTAACGCAACTCTGTATGCAGCAGGGCTACCTTTTTTAAATGCACTACGAGACTCATACTTATGTGATTCTATGAATACATTTTCACGTGACCATTTATAATTATAGTTCTGTGGACGCTTTAACCATGTCATTTCTTCTATCCATCCATTATCTATAGAAGCTCTATAAGCACCAGGATTCCCCCATCTGAACTCGCTGCGTGAAGAGTATTTATGAGATTCGTTCAATGTATTCTGCTTATTTTGCCAATAGCCCTTAGGCTTTACATTAGAAACGAACCAATTCATCTCTTCTATCCATTTGTATTTTACAGCTTTTGAATATGCAGTTGGCGCCATCTTTTTAAATTCCATTTTAGTTGAATATTTGGCACCTTCTTCGAATACACGTTCTTTTGTCCAATAGCCTTGTTCTTTCACTTTAGTTTTTATCCAAGGCATTTTTTCCCATAGATTGTGTTTGAATGCATAATCATACGCAGCATGACAACCCTTGAAGAAATCTGATCTCGTTGAATACTTTTTAGATTCTTCTATGACATGTTCTTCATTTTGCCAATAACCTTGAACGGCTTGATCATGAGTTAGCCATGTCATTTCAGATTCCCATTTATGTTTCCTTGCAGAATAATGAGCAGCAGAAGACTTCAGAAAGAATTCATTCCAAGTTTTATATTTCTTCGATTCTTCAAAGACATGTTCTTTTACATTCCACCAACGAGGCGGTTTTCTTTTGCTGTAGAACCAAGGAAAAGTTTCTTCATTCATCATCTTGTATTTAAGAGCTGCATCATAAGCACCTGCAGCTTTTGTAAAAAACTCTGTAGGCGTTTTATATTTTTCTGCTTCTTTTATTACTTTGTTTCTTGTCCACTTATATACGAGACTACCCAAAGAGCCAATGTTCTCACCTGTAGCATTGATATTATTAAGCAATGTATAGTGGAGTATATCTCTGTAATAAAGGGATTGTATTCGCTCTTCACGCTGTCTTTCAATAATCGTGAGACCTTCTCTCAATATCTTATATTTTGGGACGTTTTTACCTATGCTTGTAAAATATTTAAGCACAGGGTCATCTTTCTTGGTTCTGTGTTCATAATCCCTGCGATCAATATTGTTGGTGGCTCCTACATAAGCATATTTCTTGTCCTCATCAATATAAACATAAATCTTATGTATAGGTCCTTGGATGGCACGTTCATACCCCTTTGGCTGGAACCATGTCATTTCTATAAGCCACCCGTTTTTCCATGCGGTAGCATAAGCAGAAGGAGCTTTACGGCGAAAATCACTTTTATACTTATATTTTTGGGCTTCTTTGAAGACTGTCTCCTTATTTTTCCAATGCCCTTTTTTTATACGATTTGCTTTCTTTAGCCAAGTCATTTGATCTAGCCAATTGTTATCGCTTGCTGTCTTGTAAGCAAGGTAATTTGCATCACAAAACTCTTTTACTGATTGATAATTATGGGATTCCTCAAAGACATTTTCTTTGATTTTCCAATATCCATCAGGTTTGCGTTCTGCTTTCGCAAGCCAAGTCATTTCATCCAGCCATCCGTTTTCCTTAGCTAAATTATAAGCAGTATAACATGCTTCTCTGAATTCTTTTAAAGTTTTATACTTATGAGATTCATTAAAGATATTCTCTCTTGATTGCCAAAAACCACGTACAACCCTTGTTCTTTTAAGCCAAGTCATTTCGTCAAGCCACCCTTTTTTTCTTGCAACTGCATATGCTGACGCATTTTTGCGGTTGAAATCACTAAAGGACGAATATTTTTTTGATTCTTCAAAAACTGCATCTTTCGTCCATTTGTTTGGTTTTGGTGCAGGGTGAACCAACCAAGTCATTTCGTCTAACCAACCATTTATATATGCAATATGGAATGCGCCAGAACTCCCCTTCTTGAATTCTGATCTTGAAGAATACTTTTTGCTTTCTTCAAATACATTTTCCCTTGTCCACTTTCTTGCCATATCTTTATATTTTTTATTTTATCAAAGATAATTATTTGCTTGCAAAGATATATAAAAATCCACAATAATGCAAATGATAGCGTCGTTATCAATGTATTTTAACTTTATTTATATGCTTATGCTATTTTGTGTGGTTTTTTTTATGGGATAGTCTCTAACACTATCCATAATCATAAAAGTTGTTGTTATTCGTCAAACGGATAAGTTTCATCATAAATATCGCTCAGTAATTTATCCTCATATAGCCAATGCGAACAAGGAGCAATATGCTTAGACTTATAACCTTTAAGTTGCGCAGATAAAGCACTTAAAGAGGTTTCTTCATCCTTATATTTTATCTTTCGGTCGGAAATGATAACCACTTTAATTTTTGGGTCATCCTTCCAGGTCAACACGTCACCTATGTTTAGTCCCATCTCTGTAAAATTTAATGATGGGCGTTTCGATGTAGCTTTTAATGAAGCAGCCTTATCCTCTTCTGATAAATCATTCTCCATTTCGTCAACCACGCTTTCGGTAATATCCTCTTGGTTGAATAATTCGAGGATAGCTTGGGCTTGAACAACCTTTATTCGGAAGAATTCACGAGTAGCGTTGACACGGTTAGGCTCGAATGCCTTATGAAGGGCTTTCTCAATTTTTAGACAATCATTTTTATCAACCTTGCAGGCATATTGACATTCAAATGGTACGGGAACACCAGTTGTATAGAGTTCCTTCATTCTCTTATCAATATCTTCCTGTGCCGTCATTCCAATCTTTACGAGACCAGGCATCACGGGGTTTGTTAGTAAATACACGATTCCGTATTCCATTGCCATTATTATTCACCTTATTAATTATTATTCTCGTTTCCCAACTCCAAGTGTGATGCGCGAATTCAACATGAAGTGAAAGCTATAATCATTTTAGTTTCTCAATCTCACTTTTTGACAAATCTGTTATTTGCATAACTGTTTCTATATCCATACCAGCATCCAACATCTTTTTTGCTATTTGGATAGCCATCGAGTTTTTACCTTCCTCACGCCCCTTTTCCAAAGCCGTATCTATAGAGTTCTTGACATCACGATACGCCTTCAAACTATCCTCATATTCTTTCAACTCTTTTGGGGTGAACTTCGCAATCTCGGCCTCCTCAAAGAGTTTAGTAAACACTTTCTCTTTCAAGGCAGCAGGACGCTCATCCAATCGGGAAAGGTTTTTCAACACATATAACCACTTATCATAAAGCGTGTCAAGCTCCTCCTCTGTCTTGTTGAACTTCGCTATCTCAACATACTTGAAAGAAAGTTTGTCATTAAAAACCTTAAGAGTCTTCTTGTCAAGCAAGCCCACATCATGGTTGATATCATTTTTGTCAAATGCCTCTTCTTCCAAGTCGAAATTCAGCAGAGCAACAGTGTAAACATGTTCAAGCTTGAAGTTCCATTCAGCCCCCTTTGGAGCCTGTTCACGGATAGGAAAAGTAGAATAGAACAAAGAACGATCCTTGAAGTACTTCTGATAAGCATTCTGCATCTCAACGATGAACTTTTCGCCACGCTCATTTTCGCAATATACATCAAAGATGGCCTTGCGCTCGGCAAAAACATCACCAACGTGCTCACTATTCAAGTACTTCACATCCTTGATGACCTGAAAACCATCAAACAGTGAATTCAAGAAATTGATGAGCAAATCCTTGTTAGGCTTTGTTCCAAAGATACGCTTAAAACCGAAATCGGTAAGCAAGCTAATATATCGTTCTTCTATCCGTTTCATATCTATTTCCTTTTAAAACGTTTAACTGAATTGTAGTGCAAAAATAAGCATTTTTTTTTGAATTATAAATATTTCGAGTGTTAAAATGTGGGTTGTGGGGGTGATTTTTCCCAAGATTCCCACGATTTTTCCCAACGTTGGGAAAAAATGAGGGATTTTTGGGGAGAAAGAGAAGTGATTTTTTGATTTTCTTTACTTTTTAACTTCCTTTTTCATTTTCTTCTTACTTTTTCCCAAGAAATACCCGATTTTTCCCAAAATCACGGGTTTTTCGGGGAAGGTGTGGGAAAAGGATTGTTTTGCCTTGGTTTTCTCAGTACTTTTGCATCGTCGAAGAAACAAGACAACGCCGAAATGGTTTGGTGATCTTGAAACCTCTTCTTCATTATATAATATGTATGCTCAGATTATGAGAGTGGTGAAGCAGGGCGAGGCTTTCGCCGTGCAGAGCCAGAAGAGTGAGAACGGACAGATGATGAAATGTAACATCATCTTGCAGGAATTGGGTGGCAAGTACGAGAACCAGTATGCTGCGGCAATGCTGGGCAATATCGCCCAGTGCAAGTTTGCTCCGGGCACGATAGTAGCGGTGACGCTCAGATTCATGGCTCATGAGTATAATGGTCAGGTTTATCAGGATATCCTGGTTACGGACATTGAAAAGCTGGGCAAGTAAAGCAGAGGCTTGATAGGCAAGTGTTTAATCTTGAATTGAAATAGGTGGAGTAAGAATTGTCCCGGGATAATTTGCGCAAACTGAAACTTATGACACTTCTTTCGTTCATCCTTATTTTAATTGAAGATTTTATGAAAAAGGGACAGAATAAGCAGGTAAATAACCAGCAGGTGAATAATAATGGCTGCCAGCACGTGCAGCTGGGTGGTATGGCTTTCTATGATGAGAGCAAGTGTTTCCTCTTTGCGCCTAATGAGCACGGAGGGGGAGAGAAGGTGCAGGGGTTCCGTTCGCAGGGCGTTGCCCAGCAGCTTTCGGATGGTACTTTTGATTTCGTGGTTAAACCACGAATCCGCTCGCAGTCAGTGCTGATCAGAAAGTTGGCGCATGGTCGTGTGAGCAAGACCAAGGATGGAGCCATCCAGCTCACCTTGAAGGTGTTCTGCGATGAAGGAATCAACATCGGCAGCACGCTGGTAAAGGAGGCGGAAGAGGCTGCTGAGGCTGTGGTGGATTATCAGTTGAAGCGATAGAAGTTATGGATGTTCAACTTAAATTGATAGGTAGAAAGACATAGATGAGTTGCTATTTAATTAAGGTGGAGAACGGGCACAAGGTGGCCCGCTCCATCACCTCGGAAGAGGATTACAGAAAGATTCGTGGAAGCTACGAACAGAAGGCGAACTTGCGACTGGCGCGCGAGGGAAACGACGGGGCGAAGCGAAGACTGGTGCAGTTTAACTACTCCGGGCATTATCCGCAAGGTGTGGTGAAGGGCACGAAGCTGCCTAGCCGGGCTTTCGGCTTCGACCTGGATGATAAGCAGGATTTCGAGAAGGCTGCTAAGCTGATGCTGCAGGAACCTGAAAAATATGGTTTGCTGATGCTGGAACGCAGCGCACGACAGGGCGGTCATGCGGTGTGCAAGCGAGAGATGGGCAAGACTATCCTGGAGAACCAGGTAAGAATTGCCAAGATGATGGAGTGCGAGATGGATACTTCGGCTCACGATATTAACCGAGTTTATTTCACAACTTCTGCTGATGCTGAAGATTTGCTCTATCTATCGCCCGAACTCTTCAAGGATGATTATGAAGAAGCTGCCGTGGCGGCTGAAGGCAAGGTGCTGGAAGAGCGTGAGAAGTATGGGCAGGAGGAGTTGCCTTCAGGTGCACACAAGGCGAATAAGCATTACAAGCCTTGGTTGGAGAAGGTTGAAGAGAAGGCTTTTGATTCTCAGAAAAATCTGGGTAATCAAGAGAATCAGAAATCTCTTGAAAATCAGATGAATCCTCAAAAGGTTCAATCCTCTCAGAATTCTTCTAAGAATCAGGCTCAGCCTGCTTCCGCTTCATCATCATCTTCATCTCCTTCATCATCACCTTCATCCACTTCTTCATCCAGTAATGATTACCTCGGAATCCCATATTCCGAAATCATCCAAAAGTGGTGGCAGATGTATAATGACGGGCATGAGCCAGTTCGCTCCAACCGCAACACGCTGACCTTTGAGCTTGCCGTGAACCTTCGCCACATCTGTGGCTTCGACCGCAATCTGATGGCTCAGGTAATTCCCTGCTACGATGGTTTCCCTGAGCAGGAGAAGATGGCTTGTATCAACTCGGCGCTGAACGAGAAAATCACCCAAATGCCTAAGCGACTGAAAGATGTGCTCGCTGCTATCCGACAGGAAAAACTGAAGCTGGGGGCTGCTAAGGGCGGAAGTCAGGAAGACAATGAGGCGTTGGTCAATGCGCTGGATGAGGCGAATGCCCAGGACGATCTGTTTTTTTACAACGCCCTGCCCAAAATGCCACTGGGCGTGAAGGATTCGTTGGATGCAGTGGGTCCGGCACTGGCAATGCCCGTGATTACCGCCATCTGCCCCGCCATCGGAATGCTGGCTACGGGCGTAAAGGTGGCGGTTCACGGCAAGATGAACTCGCTGAACCTCATCTCCTACATCGCCGGTGATTTTGCCTCTGGAAAGGGAAGCATTGACCCCGTGGTGGATGCATGGACTTCGGAAGTGAAGGATATGGACAAAATGTATCAGCAGAAGGAGGACGAATGGCGAGCCAAGAAGCGTGCGGCGAAGAACAAGAAGGAGCAGCCGGAAGAGCCGAAACTGCCCGTAAGATGCCTGACGCTGAACAACACCGTGGCGAATTTGGCTGAAAGATTAGCTAATACGGAAGGCAAGCACGCCTTCTCGTTTACTCCAGAAGCCGACACTGTGGCGCAGAAATGGAAATCGGCGATGAGCGACTTTTCCGTGATGCTCCGTCAGGCTTACGACGGTACGAGCTACGAGCGTGAGGCTAGAAGCGCAGACGCAGTGAATGTTCACATAGACAGACTGTTATGGAACGTGGTGATGTGTGGAACGCCTGATGCGCTCTATAGAGTGGTGAACAATTATACGGATGGTTTTCAGAGCCGTATTACCGTGGCAAGAACCCCAGACAACACGTTTACTCCGTTGACGGATAATCTGTATGTGCTCACCGAACGCCAGCGCGACCGCATCATGCAGGTAGCCCATCTGCTGCCTCTGATGGAAGGCGACGTGGTGCTTCCTAAGCTGGAGGAAAAGGGTAGAGAATGGCTGGAACAGATTCGCCTGGAGACGATGAAGAATGATGATAAGGTGAAAGCCCGTCAGCGTTTCCGAATCTGTCCTACCACGATGAGAATGATGACCTGTATCCTGCTCTGCAAGGTGGCTGAATCGCTGATTCAGAAGCACGGTTTCCAGGGAGCGGAGAAGCTGTTGAAGCAGAATCCGCAGGCGTGGAAGGATTTGATAGTGAAGATGCAGACGCCTACCATGCTGGGCGTGTTCAATGTTCTGGCTGATTATCAGTTGGACAATGCACTTTACTTCTTCCGCTCCCGCATCGAGGATGCTTTCTCGTCGAAAGATTATTGCGGACAGTCGCCATACGACCGCACGCGCAGGGGTAGAAACGATTCCATCTTCGAGCGACTTGACGTAACCTTCTCCTTCGACCAGGCTCAGCAGCAGAGCATTTCCGTGAAAGGGGCGAGTGCTACTCATGAGTCGGTGAAGCAGATGTTGAAGAACTGGAAGCAACAGGGCTTGATAAGCGTGTTGCCAGACAAGCGTTATCAGAAAGCATCGCCTACCGTTTAAGCGTGTCATTAAGGGTCAGTGTCATTAAGGGTCATTAATAAATTAAGTATAAATTATCATGAATATTACTATATTTCGCCGTCGCTTCACTCCATGGGGTGTAGATGGCACATTGGTTATTAACGGAGTATATTTCACCGGCACCGTAGAACATCCTAAGAAATTCCTGCCTGCAGGTCGTTACAAGATTGCTCCTGTACCTATCAAATTTCAGAAGAAAATTGAGGTAGAGGTGAAGGAGACTGAAGAGGAGAAGGAGAAGACCAAGGGTGTGAAGAATGAGAAGAAGTTTAAGACAGAGATTGTAGAGGAGGTAAGAACCATGCCTACGATTCTGCAGGAGAAAGGTCGAGTTTCGAAGAAGCCTGTGATTCGCAAGCCTTATCTTAAGCCAGGTTTCGGTCCGTTTGCCCTGAAGTATGGAAGCATCGTGATGGGCAAGTCGTTGAAGACTGGACTTGTGGCTAACAACGAGGAGAAGTTTCAGGAGTTTTGCGACATGATCAGTGATGCTTTGCAGAAAAAGGAAAGAGTGACGCTGGTTATCAAGAACTGGGGAAAAGACGATATTCCTAAAGAGTATATGGTTGTTCTTCCCAATAATGTTCCTGCGAATAATATTCCTGCAACTAACAATCCCCAATAATTATACATTGTACATTATTATATTATGCGTAAGATTAAGGAAATCATCATTCATTGCAGTGCGACCCAAGAGGGTCGCAACTACACAGTAGCCGATATCGACCGTTGGCATCGTGAGCGTGGCTTTTTCAGCATCGGTTATCATTTCGTGATTTATCGTGACGGAAGCATCCATGTGGGCAGATCAGTAGAAGAGGTGGGCGCCCACTGCAAGGGCCACAACACCGTGAGCATCGGAGTATGCTACATCGGCGGCTTATCCCAGACTGGCAAGCCAAAGGACACCCGAACCCCCGAGCAGAAGGCGGCGCTGAAAGCGCTGATTGAGCAGCTGAAGGAGGAATATCCCGAGGCGACGGTTCATGGTCACAACGAGTTCTCCGCCAAGGCTTGTCCTTGCTTTGATGTGAAGGAGGAATTCGGAGAGTAGAAACAGAAAAGAGGGTGCGTCATAAGTCCATGACGCACCCTCTTGTTTAATTATTTTCTTCAAAGATTTCTTTCTTCAAATAATAACTTCTTCAAAGCTTTACTTCTTCAACCATTTATCCAGCCATCCGAAGAAGGTGCGCTGCCAGAGCACGCCGTTCTGTGGCTTCAATACCCAGTGGTTCTCATCAGGATAGATGAGGAGTTCGGCTGGAATACCGCGCATGCGGGCTGCATTGAAGGCACCCATGCCCTGGTTGGCGTTGATGCGGTAGTCCTTCTCGCCATGGATGCAGAGGATAGGTGTATCCCACTTGTCTACAAACTTATGAGGACTGTTCTCGTAAGTCTTCTTGGCGTTGGCACTCTTATCCTTGTTCCAGTAAGCATCCTCATACTCCCAGTTGCTGAACCAAGCCTCCTCGGTATCGGTGTACATGCTCTCCAGATTGAAAGCTCCGTCGTGGGCGAGGAATGCCTTGAAACGCTTGTTGTGGTGACCGGCGAGATAATATACTGAGAAACCGCCGAAGCTGGCTCCCACACATCCCAGACGATCCTTATCTACGTAAGGCAGATTCTTGGTAGCATCATCGATGGCTGAAAGATAATCGTTCATGCACTGACCCGTCCAGTCGCCTGAAACCTCCTCGTTCCAGGCACTGCCGAAACCTGGGAGACCACGGCGGTTAGGCAATACGATGACGTAACCGTTGGCTGCCATAATCTGGATGTTCCAGCGGTAGCTCCAGAACTGGCTCACCGGACTCTGAGGACCGCCCTCGCAGAAGAGAAGGGTAGGGTACTTCTTGGTTTCATCGAAATTAGATGGCAACATCACCCATACCAGCATGTCCTTGCCGTCGGTGGTCTTCACCCAGCGCTGCTCACACTTGCCCAGGTTCAACTGGCTCAGAATGTGGTCGTTCTCGTGGGTAATCTGCTCTACCTTGGTGCTCTTGGCATTCTTGCCAGGGGTAACGATGTAGATATCAGTAGGGTGGCTCATGCTTGCCTTGGTGGCGAGAAGCTTGTTGCCGCTGTTGGCGAGCGAGATGCTTCCGTAGTCAGCCCACTCGTTGGTAATCTGCTTCACTTCGCCCTTGAAGTTGGCCTGATAGAGGTTCAGGGTTCCGTGCCAAACGCCGATGAAGCTGAGGCTCTTGCTGTCCTTGTTCCATACGAAGCCCTCTACGTTTGAATCAAACTTGTCTGATACATAGTTCTTCTTGCCTGTGGCGAGATCGTATACGCAGAGGCGGTTGCGGTCGCTCTCGTAGCCGTTGCGTGCCATGCTCTGCCAAGCGATGTACTTGCCATCTGCAGAGAACTGAGGGTTCACGTCGTAACCCGGATTGTTCTTCAGATTCTCAGGTGCATTCACAGCCTGGTTCTTCATGCTCTTGGTAGCATCAATCTTAGGCTCCACATAGCCAGCCTCCTTGCAGAGGTTCTTGGTCTCGCGCGTACCTATATTATAAAGGAAGATGTCAGAGTCGGTAGAGATGGCATACTGAACGCCTTCCTTCTTGCGGCAGGTGTAGGCGATGGTCTTGGAATCAGGACTCCATGCCAACTGCTCGATGCCTCCGAATGGTGCCATAGGGCACTCGAAAGGCTCATCCTTCAGAATATCCTCGCCTGCGTTGATGGTGCCGTCGGCAGCAACATCAGCCACGAATGGGTGGAGAAGGCTCTCTACGTAGTGGTCCCAGTGGCGATAGTTCATATCGGTGACGAGACGACCGGTGGCGAGAGGCAGATCGGAAGGATTCTCCTTGATGGTTCCGTGGTAAGGGAGTTCCTTGATGAGGATTACCTTCTTGCCGTCAGGGGAGAAGCGGAAGCCCTGGATGCCCAACTTGTCGTTGGTGAGCTGCTTGCGGTCGGTTCCGTCTGGGTTCATGCTCCAGAGCTGGCCTCCGCGGATGAAGGCAATCTTCTCTCCGCCCTGAATCCAAGCCGCATCGGTCTCGCTCTTGGCATCAGTGGTCAGTGCCTTCTGGTTCTTGCCGTTGGCATCCATGATGAAGAGCATCTGATGGCTCTTGTTTTCCTTCACGCTGTAGTAACCTACCTGGTAAACCACCTGCTTGCCGTTAGGCGAAGCTTCGGCGCCACCAATTCTTCCCATCGCCCAAAGAGCCTCTGGGGTCATCAGGTGGTTTTCCACCTTGATGTTGTTCTTTTCAATCATAGTCTGTGCATTGGCTGAAGTTGCGCTCATGGTGAGTGCTGCTGCAGCCAGAATCATTGCTTTAATCATATTTTTGTGATTTTATTGAATATTCGGTGCAAAGTTACTGCAAAAATTCGATTTGGCGAAAGGATTGCGAGTTTATTTCTCTTTCTTGTGGCTTATCTGTCACTTTTTAGAAACTTTATCTTCATATTTGTCTCGTAATTCAATAGTTTTTTGTAATTTTGCAGGCGATTTGTTTTTTTAACGATAAGGATATAGAATTCAACTCAAAGAAAGATAACACAATATGAAGTTAGGATTTGACAACGAGAAGTATTTGAAGATTCAATCCGAGCACATTAAGGAGAGAATCTCTAAGTTTGACGGAAAGCTTTACCTGGAATTGGGAGGCAAGCTTTTCGATGACCACCACGCCAGTCGCGTTTTGCCGGGTTTCCAGCCTGATAGCAAACTGCGCATGTTCCAGAAAATCAGCGATAGCATCGAGATTGTTATCGTAATCAGTGCCGCCGACATCGAGAAGAACAAGAAGCGTGCCGACCTGGGCATTACTTACGATGAGGACGTGCTGCGCCTTCGTGGCGAGTTCCAGAACCGTGGCTTCATGGTGGGCTCTGTTGTCATCACCCATTATAACGGTCAGCCTGCAGCCATCGCCTTCAAGCAGCGCCTGGAGCGTGAGGGCATCAAGACTTTCTGCCATTATCTCATCGAGGGTTATCCTCATGATGTAGATCTCATCGCTTCTGACGAGGGCTTCGGCAAGAATGATTATGTGGAGACCGAGCGTCCACTGGTCATCGTTACTGCTCCGGGTCCTGGTAGCGGCAAGATGGCAGTCTGCCTGAGTCAGCTTTATAACGAGAACAAGCGTGGGGTGCGTGCGGGTTACGCCAAGTTTGAGACTTTCCCTGTATGGAATCTCCCGTTGAAGCATCCGGTAAACATCGCCTACGAGGCTGCTACTGCCGACTTGAACGATGTGAACATGATTGACCCATTCCATCTGGAAGCATACAACAAGATTGCCATCAACTACAACCGCGACGTGGAGATTTATCCTGTGCTCAACGCTTTGTTTGAGGGTATCTACGGAAGCAATCCATACAAGTCGCCTACGGATATGGGTGTAAACATGGTGGGTTTCTGCATTTCGGATGATGAGGCTTGCTGCGAGGCTTCGAAGAACGAGATTATCCGCCGTTATTATGCGGCTACCAATAAGTTGGCTGCCGGTGCGTGCAACGAGGCGGAGATCAGCAAGATTCAGATGCTTTTCAAGCAGGCTAATATTACCACGGCTTATCGCAAGGTGACTGTAGCGGCTAAGGATCACAAGAAGGCGACGGGTCATACTTCTGCTGCGATTGAGTTGGAGGATGGCACGATTATCTGCGGTCACAGCAGTGAGTTGCTGGGTTGCAGTGCGGCATTGCTGCTGAATGTAACCAAGCATCTAGCGGGCATCGACCATGAGTTGAAGCTGATTCCTCAGTCGATGATTGAGCCTATCCAGCATACGAAGGTGAACTATCTGGGCGGTCATAATCCTCGTCTTCATACGGATGAGGTTTTGGTAGCTCTTTCTGTTCTTTCAGAGAATGATGAGAATTGCAAGAAGGCATTGGAGCAGTTGCCAAAGCTCCGTGGCTGTCAGGCTCATTGCACCGTGATGCTGAGTGATGTGGATCAGAAGATTTTCAAGAAGCTTGGTGTCAGCATCACCTGCGAGCCGGTATTGAAGAAGTAAATTCGGCTTGGATTCTGTTGAAGAAGTAGATTCGGATAAAATAAAATACCCCCGAAGGGGTATAGTTAATCGTGAAGTTTGATTAATTATACCTTTTCGGGGGTAATTCTTGAGTGCCAATTAATAATGATGAAGTAAATCTTCGATGATTATTTTCAATTCAGGTAATCCGTTTTTGATAGTATCATATACGATTGTTTCATCGACATTGGCATATTCGTGAGAAATCATATTTCTCATGCCATATATTGCTTGCCATGGAATGTTGGGATAAGCTTCTAAAGGCTTTTCTTCTACTTTTAAAAGTTTACCCACATGTTCACCAATTACCTGTAGTCTCATAACACAAGCATTGAAGGCCATATACTTAGTTGGGGAAAGCATGAAATCATCAGCTGATTCCACATCCTTGCTCCATTCTTGTATTAACTCGATTGATTCTTTGATTTCTTCGAGCTTGTCGTGGATGGTACTGCGATTATACATAAACGGCCTCCTGATTGATATTTGACTGCAATAAAGGGCGGAGCGATTTGCGGAAGCGAACTAAATCAACTTTGGTATTGAATAGTTTACTTAAAGCCTCATGTAAGTTATGCATGAGCGAGAGAGTTGGCTTTTCTACTTCCACAACAATATCTATATCACTGTCATCTGTATTTTCGCCTCGTGCAACCGAGCCGAAAATACCGAGTTTAGTGATACCAAAGCTATCTCCAAACTGTTGTTTGAAGTTGGCTAATTTTTCTAAGCTTTCTTGTAATCTAACCATAACTTGTATCTTTAGTTGCTGCAAAAATACGGAATAATTCTAAAATAACCAAAACTATTAGCTATTTTTATCTTTCAATCGGCATTCCGAGCTTGGTCCAGTTTAGGATTCCGCCTTCCATATCATATACCTTGAAGCCTTGCTTCTTCATTTTCTGGCAGGCACCATGGCTTCGCTTTCCGCTTCTGCAATAGATGTAGTAGGTGCGGGATTTATCAAGCTTACTGATGCCGGCATCGAATGCTTCGGGATTGAGGTAATCCAATTGTTGGGCACCTGCCAGATGTCCTTCTGCATATTCCTTGGAAGTGCGGACATCTAGAAGGATGCTGGTTGTATCTGCCTTTGCCTGGTTGATAAAGGTCTGTGGAGCCAATACGATGATGCCGTCGGATGGGGCTGATTTTGATGATTGGCCAGCCTGTGCTGAGCAGCCGGTGGTTGATAAGCCAACAGCTGCTAAAAGTGATAAGAGTATTTTCTTCATTTCTTTTATTTTGTTTATACTATTCTTATTTTTTGTTTTTTTTATTCTCGTTTGTTCTGCTTGGCGGAAAGAATTGCAGAAATAATTTCAGAAAGAAATTATCTCAAAGCCATGACTCTGCTGAGAATCAGTTTTTTATATTCTTTCTTCATGCTATCCGGCAGAAAGGAGGCTTCTATCAGGTCGAGCCATTTCACGATGGAGCGACGGAATTTCTTGGCGATGTTGTTGATTACCTTTTCGCTGAGTCCTGATGCGGTCATTACCTTGATGAAATCTGCTTTCTGAATCTTTCGCTTTCTGCCATTGAGCGTCAGGGCGAGTTCTTCTGTATCTTCCGGCATTACAATCTTGGTGCAGAGAAGGTCGTAGGCAGGGGTTAAGCCATAGCCCAATTTGCGGTTGTTGTAGAGCGAGAAGTTCTTGAGGTGCATGTCGGCGTTGCCGGTAATCCACGAGAAGATGACTAACTCCCAATAGTTCACGAGGTCGAGCTGCGAGAAGGAGGAATACTTTTTGATGAGTTTGGCTACCTGCTCGTAGGATCCTTTGTATTTGTATTCGGTGAGACGCTCGGACAGCTGGCACATATCCTCCATCGGTATTTTTGTTCCATCGTCCTGGCGGTCTATTCTCCGGGTGATGTAGCAGAGTTCGCCATCGGCAAAGCGAATCAAGCCATGGGGAACCACGGCGATTTTGGCGGCTTCTGCGAGGTGCATCGTGAGGTCTTCTATTTCGGGAAGACAGCGATAGCGATCGGTTTGGGGCTTGAGGATGTATTTTCCCCAAAGGCCTACAATGGTGAAGCGGGATGGTTCGTTCTTTCCGCCTGGGTTTACATCGAGCGAGAGCTTTGCCTGCACACCCGTGAGGGTGGTTTGGGCACGCACTACTTGCTTTGCCAGGTCGCCGATTTCCTTTCTTACATAGGGTAGAACAGGGGCTTCCTTGGTGCCGAAGAGTTTCTTGGCACAAGCAGGGTGGTAATCTACCAGGCCTGGCTTGAGCGGTTTATAGCAATATAGACATTTTTCCATATTTCTTTCTCCTTTCTAGTTTTGGGGTGAAGCATTTGTTCCTTCTGCAGGGGAGTCATCTACTGGGATGACGCTGACGGCTCCGATGCAATCCTTGCAGCAGGCGAGGAGGAGTGACATTCTATCCCGCTGGTTGATTTTCCAACTGCTTTCTGCGATGTTCAGCAGCCATCCTTCTGGGATTAACCCATCGAAGAAGGGAAACAGTACGGTATCGTGGTAGGGTTCGTTGGATAACGGGAGTGTGAGGCTCACGGCTTCGGCTTGACTTGATGCCAGGTAATCTGCATCATAGGCGAAGGTGAAGCCCGTTTCATCTTCCGTCAGCAGACCTACGTATTGGTTGTAGAGATAAATCTTTCCTTGTTTCATAAAATTCTATTTTTATTCTTTTTTGATAGGAACGGGGCCGATTTCCTGGCCGAAGAGGAGGAGAACCTGATTTACTTTATCGAGTCGCAATGTTTCCTTTCCCTGCTCCAGTTCTCTTACGAATCGGAGACCTACGCCCGATTTCGCGGCCAAATCTACTTGAGTCAATCCGAATTGCTTGCGCATTTCCTTGACGTATGATGATAATGTATTGCTCATATTTTATTCATTTTATACCCTTTCGGGTAAAATCCTACTATTAAAGATATTATATTATACCCTTTCGGGGACAAATATACGAATAAAAAATGAAAATACCCCCGAAAAAGGTATAATTTATAATATCATTTAACAAATTATACCTTTTCGGGGGTAATGTTATGCGTTTGTGACTGGAGTTACTCCTGTAACATTAGCTAGTGTGTCACGAATAAAACCATTGATGGTTGTTCCTGCTTGCATCGCCATCATTGCAATACGGCTATGAATTTCAGGAGTAATGCGGATATTCAAGTTGCCACTATAAGGTGCACGAGGTGTCTTGCCATTGGCTTTACAGAAAGTCAGATAGTCATCTATTGCGCCTTCAAAATCCCTTCGTAGTTCATTGACATCTTGACCTTCGTAGGTAATCATATCCTTGCTCATTCCGAGAACCTTGCCATATAAGCAATTGTCCTCCTCACTATAATCTACGCTACCCGTATAACCTTTATATTTTAATAATCCCATATTATGTTCCTCCTATTTATTAATATATCCATTAGCTTTTAGAAATGTGAATACTTGTCTCATAACATATCCTTTGATAATATTTGAAGGATGAGGCTTGTGCATGATGTAGCTATTGCCATCTATGTCATTGACAAATATGACTCTTGAACCAGAAGTTGTTCCTTTGTTTTCCTGATGAAACCCATAGCAGGAAAATACACTAACCATCTCGTCGAAAGTAAAATCTTTCGGCAGACTATAGAAGCGTTTCAAAAGTTTATCTTTCTTGTTCATTTGTCACATTCTTTATGTATTCGACTGCAAATGTAACTAAAAATAGTTACACTGCCAAGCTTTTGGGGCTTTTTAACAATCTTTTTTTGGCTTTAATTATGTAATCATATAAAAAAAGCGTAATGAACACCTTTTCTGGGTAATCCATTACGCTTTCATTTTTATCTAGAAAACTTTATTTTCCGAGATTATTCTTTTTCTCGTTCAGTTCAGCCTGCTTACGCATCATCTCTTCCTGCTGCTTGCGCTGCAACTCCTGGAGGGCCTGCATTCTGGCCATCAAGCCGCTTGCCTTCTTAGGATTGTTTTTGTTCTCCTGATAGCGCTTCTCCAGAATGGCGAGGAGCTTCTCGTCGTTGGTGGTCTTGCGCAAGGTCCACATGATTGCGGCACTGAAGAACAAGGAGATGAAATAGTAGAAGTTCAAACCTGCAGAGTAGTCGTTGAACATGAAGAAGAACATCAATGGCATGAGATACATCATCCACTGCATCATCTTCATCTGCTCTGCCTGCTGACC
>ENA-UEOZ01000651-UEOZ01000651.1-human-gut-metagenome-genome-assembly--contig:-NODE-651-length-20763-cov-172.762061_pt1 | contig 20763 bp, 29 predicted proteins | sample MGYA00242898_ERZ507912 | MGnify/ENA primary metagenome ERZ507912 (study PRJEB26167, sample SAMN06115410) | human gut metagenome | host: Homo sapiens | place: China:Chongqing | collected 2016-04-27... | reverse complement strand
GGGTGTAAAACAGTCAGCAGCTACAGTGTGACATTAGAATTGTGTTGTCAATCAAAAAGCAGCAATATGAAGGTCGGCTCATATCGATCTTCGCTTGATGCTCTGCCGATTGACAATTCAATTCGCATCACTCTTATATGTTCAACAGGGTTTGTCTTGATGTGCTTTCGCGCTATCAAGAACTCTGCCAAGCTATAAAGCCAACCAAGATAGTTGTTCCTTGTTCGTGGAGAACTCTTACGATCAAGGAAAATCCAATCAATAAAGTCTGTACAAAACATGACATCAAATTGGTAAGCGTATTTTATTGGATTTGTCTGGACTGCAATGAAATCCTTCAATATGTTCACTTTGGAGGAATAGTTTTGGCGTGTTCGTTTTCTGTCCATGCGGTCAACATATTCAGAATAACGTTCCAGGCAATTTTCAAAGAGAACAAATCCACGGCTTTCGTCATTAGTCAGCTAAGGATTCCAACCTTGGCTAAGCTGCTTTGTCAAAACTTCCATTATTTCAGCAGCTCTGTGTTTTTTCGCAGAGATACTGAGATTGTCTGTGATATAATATCGTTTGCGTCTCATTAGACCACGTGTCGGGTCGTAAGCTGAGAAGTCAACGAACCAACGCACTCCTTTGTATAAAGTGGGAGGAGTGTAGCCCACAATGTCTGAACTTTTACCTGTACAAAATTTTGAGCACATTTTAACATCTTTTAGAGCCATCATACTGCTGGATTAAAGATGTTGGTCTTACTACTTGAAATTATTTGTCCGAAGCTCCGCAACGCCCGATAACGAAAAGAGGTCGAAATCCTTATGTTATAAAGGACTTCGACCATGTCTTGTTGCGGAGGCAGGATTGGACATTTGTCAATGTTGTCTCGTAACGACCTCATTATCAAATAACATTAATTGTTAAAATTAGTGTTTTTCTACTCTCTGTTGTCCTTATTTTGTCCTAATTGCAAGACCATATCCAATCTTTTTCCGAGGTCGCTGTTTGCTTTTTTAAGGTCATCAATACGCTGATTTTTCTCCTCGATGACCATTTTTAGTGCCTTGACCTCAGCTCTAAGAGTCGTAACGTCTGTATTTACGTAGTTACTGTTGATGACGTTATGATGTCCGTTTACTGTCGGACTGTCCGAGTTATTGTCCGACCTTATTAGGATATCCTCTATTGAGCATCCTAATATATCTGCCATCCTGACAAGGGTGGAGACTTTGACGTCTGGGCGGGCGTCAAAGTAAGTTATCCCGTTGTGACTGTTTGGCCCCCAGAGGCTTTTGCTGAAATCCTTAAATGTGATTCCAGCTCGCGTGAGCAATTCCTTTACTCTCGCGCTCTTGATAGTGTTATTTTCGTACTTCATATTTAATAAAGGTTAAATCCTACTATATAGAGAGTTAAAATCTTAATAAAGTAGGATATTGTCCGACTTTTGTTACTAACTTTGCGTCAAAGTTAGACACTAATTTTGATATTAACAAGAAAATGGAGCATAATTTCGATTCGTTGAACCTAGAGGTTTATTACTCTAAGCTGTCCAAAAAGGACAAAGCCAAATACCTGAAGTATTTGATGATTAATTACGATTTAAACTATAACACTATCCGACGTAAGCTGAGCGGTGCGATGGGGTATAACCTTAACACACTTGAGCGCATGGCTTGCAAGGAGGCTATTGAAAAGGAGGCAGAATGGAGACATTAGAATTTTTTACAACGCCCGACGGCTTCGTGCAATTTAAAAAGCCGGGCGAGGATGCGAGACGGCTGACCAAGTTTAATGCTGATATTATTGACAAGGTCGATGGTATAGTCAAGACTCGTTTCCCGGAGAGTTACGCAACATTGGCGAAGCTCTACCGTAACAATAAGTTTAAGATGGTTGATAGGTTTATCCGCTGCAATTTCGGCGAGCATGACACGCTCACGCAAGATATTGATAACCAAATTGTGAATTTCGAGGAGGTCAAATGCCCTTTGCGTGGCATCTGCGAATTTCAGGGCGTCATCTGCAAGCCAAAATCAATGGTTAACCTGTCAAAGTGTGAGCGTCAGATTGCTGACCTCTACCTTGAGGGGCTCACGTTTACTCAGATAGCTGAGCGACTCAACAAAAATGCTCAGACTGTCAAGGTGCAGCTGATGCATATTAAGAGAAAATGTGGTGTCAAGCACTGCCGCGACATCATCAGAGTGCTACGTCTCAAAACTTACTAAGATTATGGTCATGAGGAAAATAATGTTTAATGACAGAGTGGTGCCGATGACACACTATGTCATCGATGGTCTTAAAACACAGACAAGACGCATGATACCAGAGATTTCAGTTCCAAAGGGTGCGAGATTAGAGCTCACTGTTCGCAAGTATAAAAATCGCGTAAAAGTGTACTCAGATGGTGATCTTTATGGCAGCGCTTGGGCAGGCGTCTTTAATGAGGCGATTAATGGGATGAGTGACCACCATTTTTATTTAGTGTTTGATGATAACAATAGTATAATGGTTAAACCTCGATACAAAGTGGGCGAGGTTATCGGTGTCGCTCAAAGCTACTCGGATTTATCGCTATGTGATGTTTTTTATCATAAGTGCATCTCAGAGAATATAGATATCGATGATCTCTTTAAATCGCCTGGCTGTCGTAACAAGCTTTTTGTTCGACCTGATTTAATGGTGCATAAGATAGTAATCACGGGTGTGCGCGTCGAGTATCTGCAAGACATTTCTGATAAAGATATTGTTGCAGAGGGTTTTACTTATAAAGATGAGTTCGTTCAGACCTTTAAAAGATTATACGGAGCTGAGGTCTGGGAGGCTAATCCGCTCGTCTTTGTGTATGATTTTGAGCGCTACGATAATGCTGCAGATATTTTTAAATAAATGCGATGGCTGCAAGCATAAGCGACTTTGTATAAATGGTCGCTTTTGCTTGCTGAAAAACAAATATGTCGAATACCTAAAAATTATAGATTGCAATGATAAAGATAAATATTGACGACTATATCGCTTTTACAAATAAGTTGATAGATGCTAATAAGCTTCAGAGGACTTTCCACATTGTTGAGTTCGTCGAGGACTGTTGTCTTGCCATAGATGGTAGCGGCGATGATGTTGCTTTAGAGCTACAGAGAGATACAAGAGTGTTCTTTTGGGATAAGTTCGGTCATGCCTATAGGCTTACGTCTGAGCGTCCCGCACAAATTAGACCTATTCTCAATGTCGATTTACTCGATAATAAGAGCATCGGGTTATCCAGGTCTGTAGATCTCATTCGTATTCCTATCTTTGACTATCCTGAGAGTGATTTCCAGTCTGATGATGAGGGCGATGATGCTCTTGTTAATATGAGGAGAGCTATCGAGGCATGCAAGGCTTGGGGGCGCCCGATATTTGGTTTTATGGCTGACAATAATGATACAAACATGCTGCTCTCATGGTGTGGTGGTGATAAGGCTTTTATTATAAAAGCTTTTGCGAAGCTGATGACGGAGAGCGATGATTTTTCAAAGATCATACTTCAGGCTGCTGAGATGAGCTCTAAGATTCTCTCAGCAGCCGAGCGCGACACTAACGCTTCGTGATAGCGTGATTTCGCAACATATCGCGCCGTGTGACATGCGTTTTTGTCATGCTCACGGCGTTACTTAACTTTGTATCAGAAGATAAAAAAGAGCAAAAATGATAACAGTTAACCAAATACTTAACGCAACGAACGGAGGCTTGGACATCATATTGTCTATTTACCCTCAAGCGCGGGTCTGTATCGGTCAGCGAAATAAACATTTCGCCATCCGCGATGAGAAAACGCCATCGGCGTCGTTGCGTCAATTCAACTCTGCCAAATACGGGGCGATTTGGCAGGTTACCGACTTCGGCGGTGAGGGCCGTGGTGAGAATGCCATCGACATCTTTATGCGTGAGAACGGCTACGACCGCTCACGCTTTAATGAGGCTATTCTTAAACTCGCTGCGCAGTTTGACGTGCGCGATGAACTCGACCGCACAGTCAATCGTCCAGAGATACGTCAGCGTGATGCGAGGGTCGAGGAACTTGACGGTACACGTCCGTTTGAGCTAAACGAGAAGTTTACTGAAGCTGAGCTCAAGGCTCTTGGCCCGCGCGTTACACAAGCAGACGTCGATGCGCTGCATTGGCACTCGGTCAAGTGGATAGGGTACGTCAAAGACCGAAAAATGACGATAAAGCACTCTACTGAGAATTATCCGATTTTTATGCGTGAGTGCATCATTGAGGAGGCGTCGGGCAACAAGCCTGAGACTAAGTTTTATAAGGTGTACGAGCCTTTTAATTGCGACAAAGGCTTCCGGTTTTCCTACACTCCTACAGGTGCCAAACCTCGTTACTATGTCAATGGTCTTGCTGAGCTCAAAAAGGCTTACCGTGAATTTAACGCTAAGGAAGAGAAAGAGTGGGTCGCCTCTCATGAGGATGGCAAGCCCTACAAAGAACAAAAGCTTCCGGAGGCTGTTATCTGCTCTGGCGAGCGCGACTCGCTTTGCTGCAAGTCGATGGGCTATCATCCGTTATGGTTTAATTCCGAGACCTATCAGCTCTCTGTTGAGGAGTACAAGGAGATTATGAAGTATGTCGAGGTGCTCTACAATATACCCGATATAGACGAGACGGGCCGACGTAAAGGTCGTGAGCTCGCTCTACGCTTTATCGACATACACACGGCGTGGCTTCCTGACAAACTGCAGACTTATAAGGACAATAGGGGCAAACCGCGTAAAGATCTGCGTGACTGGCTCGAGATTCACAGCGAACGAAAAGACTTCCGCAACCTCCTCCGCGTCGCCATGCCGGCGAAGTTCTGGGTGCAATACTACAATAAAGACGGCAAGATAAAGACCGAGGTCGACACGGCTTGCTTGTATAACTTCCTTCAGCTTAACGGCTTCTACGCACTGCATAACGAGAACGCTGAGATTACTCAGTTTATACGCATCGAGGGCAATATCGTCAAGCCGATTAACGTCAAGGGTGTGCGCGAGTTTGTCCGGAAATGGGTGGTGGATAGGTTCGAAGACCGCAATGTCCTCAACCTTGTTCTCAATACTCCAAAGCTATCTCCTGCAGCGCTTGAGTCACTACAAGAAATTGATTTGGACTTTACGAGCTATACTTCAGACTCGCAGTACTTCTTCTTTCCGAACAAAACTGTCGAGGTTACAAAGCCGAGCGAGAAGCTCCCAAGCGGCATAAAAGAGCATGAGCCTGGCGCTGATGAACTGCATAACTACGTGTGGGCCGATGATGTTATACCTCATCGCTTTAAGGTCTTACCTGATATGTTTAAAGTCAAACAGACAAAAGATGATGACGGTCTAATTAAACTCGATATTGATATTATTGCAGTTAAGAGCCATTTTTTTGGCTATCTTATTAATACTTCGCGGCTTTACTGGAGAGAGGAGACAGAGGTCCGATTCGGCGATGATAGAGAGGCTACTGCAGATTACGTTAAGGCTAATCCTTTTCGCATCGATGGTGATGGTCTGCTGCCTGAACAGATTGCTGAGCAAAAGCAAAATCTCATTAACAAGATTTTTACTTTTGGTTATATGCTTCATCGGTATAAGGACATGGCACGCGCATGGGCTCCGTTGGCTATGGACAACAAAATCGGTGATATCGACGAGTGTAATGGCCGCTCGGGCAAGTCTTTCTTTTTTAAGGTCTTGTCATTTTTGATGAAGTCGGTTAAGCTGTCCGGTCGAAATGCGAAGCTCTTGGACAATCCTCATGTTTTTGAGCAGTGTACGCAGTATACTGATTTATTGCTTGTCGATGACTGCGACCAGTATCTGAACTTAGTCCCGTTTTACGACATCATTACATCAGATCTTACTGTCAACCCGAAGAACAACCACGTGTTTACGATAGGGTACGAGGACGCTCCTAAAATCGCATTGACGACTAATTATGTGCCTAAAGATTTCGATCCATCCACTGAAGCCCGATCTTTGTATATGGTTTTTAGCGATTGGTATCACCAGAAGACAGAGGATAACGATTATAGAGAGACCAGATCTATAAGTGATGATTTTGGCAAAACTCTATACGCTTACGACTACAGCGAGGACGAGTGGAATGCTGATCTCAACTTCTGGCTGCAGTGCTGTCGTGTTTACATGTCACTTAAGGACACTGGCATTAAACCGCAGCCGCCTATGGCGAATATGACTATACGACACCTCAAAGCGTCGATGGGCGCCAACTTCGAGGACTGGGCTGAGGGCTATTTTAGCCCGGAAAGCGGGCATCTGGACACATATATAGCACGTGATGATGTGTTTAATGAGTATCAGAGATTTTCTAATGTCAGCCGCATTACCATGCAGGCGTTTACTAAGCGCCTCAAGGCGTTTTGTAAGCTCTGTCCGTGGGTTGACTGCCTTAACCCTCCGGAGCTATGCAATGCAGGAGGCCGCATACAGAGAGCTGTGCAAATAACGCCGGAGCTACGCAAGACAAAGGATATGATTTATATACGCTCATTACAGTTAGACACTAAATCAGACGTTAACGAACCGACTCTTAATTTCTCTGCCGAGGATGAGACACCATTTTAATATATACTTTATCATTTTGCTTTAATCTTCAATAGGTGGGCGGGCTACCAGGTTTATAACCTGTGTGGCCCGCCTTTTTCAATATCACAAACTGACGTACATCCGTTACAAAGTATTCCATTTTTCCACTGGTTTTTATAGGCTCGACTACGACGGCGCCCTTTGCTCTCCCCGACACCCCTCTTTTATTTGTCCAAAAACTTTGTGATTTTGTAATAAGATGTTCCAAAAAGTCATAAATAACATAAAATAAGGCAGTTACAACTATCACAAAAAATCACAAAACCGTGTCACAAACTTGTCACAAAGTTTCTCAAGTTGTGACAGCCTATCTTTAAAAAGTCGGGCAGATTTTTGTGACAGCCTGTCACAAACTTTAATTACAAAGTTGCAACATTCCAAATAATTGATAATCATTGACTTCTATTTAGTTTGTCACAATTCACAATGTCACAAAAATTTCTCACAAAATCAGAATTGACGACAAGATAGACTCAGATGATGGGGTGTTTACCGATGGTAAAAACAAAAAAACATCTTGATAAAGTAGGATAATTGTTCGATTTTTCCTAATTTTGCAAGATAAAACATGATGATATCTTAAACTTACCAGCTGTGTCAAAATTTCTCGTCTATCTCACTCTCAAGCCCTTCGTCGCGCAATGGCTGCGACATCATTTCGGCGATCCTGCTGTCTTCCCGGCTCAGAGCGCCGAGAATGCGTGCATCAGACACTTTCTCACGCGTCAACCTAAACGGTTACCGCTGATGAGACAAAACGAGGAGGTCGCTATCTGCATCCCGGACTCAAAGCAAAAGCCCGTGGTTACATACAACTACCTCTCTCTTAATGCTCGTAGGGCGGTCGCTGAGTGCATCGAGGACACATTTCGCATGCAGCTCTGGCGTGATCTCTCCGACATTGAGCAATGTCAGTGCACGCTGCTCTCTGCCGTGAGGGCGTGGTGTGAGGCTAACGGTGTCAGCTTAGATTATGACTACACGCTCAAGATGCGTTATCAGCGTATGCGCAACTCTTACCTCAAACACGGCATTGATTTGCGTCGCACAGCGAGAGCTAAGGACTAATTTGTGTTAAATATCCTATAATTCGTACCGACAAGACGCCCTGTTTTGTTCGGCTGCGTTCGATGGTATTTTTTTATAACTACACATTATATATATATGAGGTCAATCAAAATTGTTAAGGCTGTTGCCTACGCATACAACTCTCAGCTTGCTGGTATGGTTGAGACATCTAATCGCTCGGTACGTCTACCGAGCACGGTCGAATGGCATGATATCAATATCAAGCCACACCCATCGCTGGTGTCATCCTCAAAAAGTGAGGACAATAACCGCGTTGTTACTACTACACTCAAGCTCATCACGTCTGATGATCTGTATATTCGCCGTCGTCATCTCGTTTTCCGCGTTACACTTACCGACGATCGACAATATCTCGTCGGTGCTCGTCAGCGACCTTATCCGCAGATTGAGATTACCGAGAACGCTCCGGAGAACGTGACCGACAATCAGCTCAATGAGGTGGTTATAACATATAAAAGTCATGAGATTCCTCCGTATATTCAGGTTTAGCAGTATTTTCAGAGGCTCTTTCCGCTTGCTAACTTTGCGTAAACAAATTTTTACATGGTATATAATCTCGTAATTTCTGGCACTATTGGCAGTTGGTGGAATGGTTGTTCTGCCGACTATGTGCGTTATGTGCTCAATCAAAACAAGGGCAAAGAGGTACATGTCGGCTTCTGCTCTTTGGGCGGGTACGTCAAGGATGGCCTGGAGATGAATCAGGCTTTTCGCGACCATGGCAACGTCCATGCGCACGCCTTCGGCATGAATGCCTCGATTAGCACTATTGCCATGCTCGGCTGCAAGACTATCGACATAGTAAAGGGCAGCTTTTTCCTTATCCACAATGTTTCGGTGCTCATAGAGAAGTATGAGCAGAGCAACAAGGAGCAGATTGACAGCTATATCAGCAAGCTCAAGGCGCAGCGCGACTCGCTAAAGAACTTTGACGACGTACTCGCCTCGATGTATGCTGACAAGACCGGCAAGACGCTCGATGAATGTCTCGCGCAGATGAAGCGGGGCAACTGGCTCACGGCTCAGCAAGCGCTTGACTTCGGCCTCGTTGATGAGATACGTGAGGATAAGGTGGCTGAGAAAGCTGCTAACGAGTATACGGGCAATTTTGTCAACTCTTACGATTTATCAACTCAATTTAAGGATGCTGGCATACCGCCGCTACCACAACCACAAGCCTCGGATGATGTCGCCGTTAAGGTGGCGTCAGTGGTTGATGGTGACGGCAATCCAACTCAGAGCTTCCTCCAAAAGACGTGCGAGGGGCTCAAGAGCCTATTCCGTAACCAACACGCAGCAAACGACAATAAACCTCAAAAGATGATTAAAATTTTTGCTGCTGTCATGACATTGCTCAATGTCACTGACGGTTTTAAGACTAATGATGAGGGTAACATCACCCTCACTCAGGAGCAGATGAAGAGCATCGACGACCGCCTGAAGGCGCTCGAGGAGAAGGAGAAGACTGACTCCAAGGCGCTCAATGACGCTGGCGCTGCTCTTACTAAGCTTAAGGCTCAGCTTGCTAAGGCTGAGGAGGTTGCTAAGCAGAAGGATGAGCAGATTACTGCTCTCAAGGCTTCTGCGGGTGACGATACTAACAATCCTCCAGCCAGCGGCGAGCAGGCATTTAGCGCTACTGACGTTTATAACCTCATTAAAGACGTTTAAAAATGGCTGATATTAAAATAGGTAATGTTACATACGGGGCTGCGGAGCTGTCAAAGACCTTCCAGACCTACCGCAAAGACTTCATCATCATGCCGTTCCTGGCGATGGAGGCTCTTGCGAAGCACATGAATGTGCGCACCGGCATCCGTTACAGAGAGACGGTTAGTCAGATGTCTGCAAGCGCAGAAATCGGCAACTACGCAAAAGACAAGTTTGAGGATGCTGACGTAAAGATTGATCCTCGTGTTTTCGAGACCTTCTTCGGCAACATCGTGCAGGGCATCGATCCTAATGCAATCTATCAGTCTATCTGGGGTAGCAATGTGACTAAGGGCGATGGTCTGAAGAATGTGCCTATTGTGGTGCAGGTGTGTGCTTATCTCGTTAAGGCTATCGGCGAAAAGATGCTCATGAATACCTTTACCGCTAAGCACGATCCGAGCGACAACAAGTCGACGGCTAAGTGGTTTAACGGCTTTAAGACCATTCTCGACAATGATGCTGCCGGCACTAACGAGCTGAAGAAGGTGCTTATATCTAAGGATCTCGGCAACCTCGTCGAAGGCACAGAGTCTATCAACGAGAATAACGCCGAAGACCTGATAAAGGATTTCTACTGGAGTGAGGTTGGCGACCCTCTCGCTTCTGCCAAGCTTCGTTCTCAGCAGCTGAAGCTCTTCATGAGCGACCAGGCGTATCACTTCTACACTGAGGCTTATCAGACCAATCACGGTGCGCTGCCTTACAATCAGGCTTACGACAAAAAGTCGCTCGATGGTGCAAGCAATGTCGAGTTTGTGCCGCTTCCGTGCGTGCCTAACGACTTCCTCTTGCTCACTCCGAAGAATAACGCTTATCTGCTCTACAATCAGAAGACAGAGGACGAGACATTCCTCGTCGAGAAGTCGCTGAAGAATCATTACGATGTTGATTTCGTCATGAACTACTTCTTCGGCGTGCAGCTTGAGACTGTTTCGGCTGAAAAGCTCCGTTATTGGCGCAAGGCAGCTGGATAAGAGGCTTTTTTTTAACAATATAGTTCCACAAGTTGTCGGGGCTTCGGCTCTGACAACTTGTTAATGTAGTACCCGTTAAAATAATATTATGGCAACAAAATGCACTGGCGCTGACTCTATTTACAGCGATATTTGCTTTGCTCCGGGCAAAAAGTCTTTGCCCGGCATTCGCGGCCATCTCTACGGTATCTCAAAGCGTGATATCTTAGCGTGGCCGGCCATTGGCGCAGAGGCTCCAAAGACTCTCGCCGAGGTAGTTAAGTATTCCGGCGATTTCAAACTCGCAAGTGACAAAAAGTGGCACAAGATTGCTCTGATACCTAACGAGGGTCAGCTGCAGGTCGAGTCTCAAGGTACCTACGGCTCTAAGACGTTTAAGGTGACGGGCAACGCGGTCGCTCCTGGTACTGAGGAGGAGATTTCTGGCTACATCGCTCAGGCTAACAACGATGAGATGGTCTATCTCTTCGTGCAGCGTAACGGCAAGGCGCGTGTTATTGGTTCTGAGGCTTTCACCCCTGAGCTCTCGCTGTCTCAAGATTCGGGCAAGGCCGCTACCGATACCAACTCGACAACCATTCAGGCGGTTGCTGATGACGAGTATCCTGCTCCCTTCTATCCCGGCAAGATTGAGACCGCTGACGGCGACTTCTCAGGTGCTACGGGTCTGCCGATCGTTGTAGCGGCTTAATTTCCGTCTTCATAATTTCAATAGTGATTAGTAAAGTTTAGAATCCCGGGCGGTCTCACGATAGCGATTGTGCTGACCGCCCTTTCTTTTTTTGTTACTATGATAGACAATAAACTTACCGAAAATATGCAGGCGTGGCTTGCTGAGAGCGCTCATGACCGTGAGTCGCTCATGCGTGGTGCCGAGATGGTCCTGAAGCTTACTCGCAATATGTCGATGTACCAGACCATCATCCGCCGCCCCGAGAAATTTGAGTCTAAGATTCGTTACGAGCTGCAGAAGTTCCTGCCCATGCGCCTCGAACAGATGACTACGCAGGATGTCAAAGCTCTCAGCGCTGAGCTTATTCCTGAGGTTAAAAAGGCTGTCGATGAGGAGGCGGCATTGTCCGATAGCGATGAGACTATTGATAACGATAACTTTCTTCCTGCGGCTTCTGGCATCCGTCCCGATCATGATTCCCTGCCGGAGGATGTTCAGTCCGTCTGGTCGGATAACAAAGAGCGATGGCTGAAGATAAAGCAGCTCTACAATACTTTGCTTGCTATCGAGCAGCCGTGCGACCGCTATGAGTATCTCAAGCAGCTTAAAGATTTGTGGTATACTTACAAGCGTGAGCTTGAGCGATATGACAATTACGTCGCTCCTGATGATGGCGAGACCGCTGATGACGCGGCTCCTTCGCCCGTCGAAATCGCTAAGGATATTGCTAACGCTCGTGCTTACATTACTAAAAATATTGACAAGCTCATTGAGCTTCGCAACGAGTCACTGTCGTCTGATGACGCGACTAAGGCGCTCGACGACTATAACAAGTTACTTGCCAAAATGCAGCAGCGTGTCGATACGCTTAATAGCAATAATGCTCCAGTCGGCGACGATTTAAAGGCTAAGCTCAATGAGGCAGGTCTTTCCCTTCCGTCCGCTGAGTGACACCGTCACGCAGTATTATCTCGGTACTGGCTTGCACACGCTCGGCTTGCTCAAGTGGGTTCTTCAGCAGACCGGGCGTGCTGACGTATACGTGTCAACTTTCTCCACGTCTGACGCTTTCCTCAGCGGTTTCCTCCGACTGCGGCGTAAGCTCATTGACAAGGCTACGCTCGTCGCTGACCTTAAAGCTGCCCGAAAGACGGTGCAGCTCTATAAGCTAATGCAGAGCTGCTTTGACCATGTCCATCTTGCGCAAAATCATTCAAAGATTGTGCTCGTCAAGGCTGCTGACTACACCGTGTCGGTCATCAGCTCGCAAAATCAAACTTACGGCGACCGCGCTGAGTGCACGATGATTACTACAGATGCGAGTGCTTACTACTCTCTTCTGGCAGGGCTGCGCGATATCGTCGATAAATCCCTCGAATTAAATGGATTATTCAACCGACTTGCTCTCCGCGATCGAGGCTCATGCGCAGGAAATGATGACGCCGACGGAGATATCCGCCCTTTTGGGTATTGATGAGCGCGTGTTGTGTGACGACATCGCTACAGTCGGATGTCCTGCGCGTGTCGCCTATGTCCGGGGTGTGGCGCGTACGGCTCTCGAACTTCGCCGCACTTTACATGATACTGCTGTTGCCGGCTCTCCTTACTCTGTCCAGGAGTGCCAACGGCTGCTCACCATCGCTCAGTCTTCCGTTAATCTTTAAAATTTATGCTTCCAGTAAACCTCGATCAATATGCACGTTACGTCACTCTCGACGACTCCGAGCTGCGTGAGCTTAGAGTCGCCGAGAGCGTTCTCGTGCGCTTGCATCGCATCAGAGGGCTTTATGCATACTGGCTGCAGTTTCCGTCAAAGCTCGACAACGACCTTGTGCAATATGACATTGCTATGTTTAAGGTGTCTAAGACGCTTGCTTACGAAGATCTGCATCTTGTCAAGGTGCTGCTCGGCAACCTACAGCAGACGACAAAGGAGTTCATGAGATGGAAGATTAACAAGTCTATAGAGCAGGATATCGTGGCTGCTCGTCGTGCCGGCGATTTCCGCTCGGTCGCCTCGCTGACTAAGGTGATGGTGCTCAATAACCGCACGGATAAGGATGATGAGCCTGACCTTGAGTTTGACAAGATTGTTCCGCAGAACTTCGAGCCGACCGACGACCCGACGGTGCTCGGCATTGAGCGCATACCCGACCTGCGTGGCCGTATCCGTGCTCTTGTCAAGCGCTACTCAAACACGATAGCTCAAGACGTTGAATATGAGGAGATAAAAGACGAGATAAATACTGATGACGATGAGTGATAACACAGAGCAGCCAAACCGACAATACTTTAACGATGCACAATATTATGCACTCGCAATGAATACCCGTGACGAGGTTATTGTCGCCGGACGTGGTGTCGGCAAGGGTGCTATCCAGGCTCGCCGACTTCAGGCGTGCTTTCAGGGCATGCCGGGTTCCATGGGTGGTTTCGTCGCTCCGTCGGTTAAGCGCTGCCTTACCAACATTCTCCCCTCCATGCTCATACATCTTGAGCGGTGGGGCTTCAAGCGCGATCTGCACTATGTCGTAGGCCGCCGACCTTGGAAGAAGCTGCATTGGAAGTCGCCTATCTTCACACCGGCGAACTGGGAGAACACTATAAGCTTCTATAACGGGTCTGTCTGCAACGTGATTTCGCAGGACCGCTCCGGCACATCAAACTCAATGAGTCTCGACTATCTCATCATCGACGAGGCGAAGTTCATAGACTTCGAACAGCTAAAGGATGAGACTTTTCAGGCGAACAGAGGCAACGAGATGTACTTCCGTGACTTTCCGCTCCATCACGGCATGACGATAACGTCGGATATGCCTATTACAAAGAAAGGCTCGTGGTTCCTCGGCTACAAGGACAAGCAAGACCCTGAACTCGTCAAGGTCATCGAGGGCATCATCTACCAGATTTGGCGGCTCAAAAACAATCTGGTCAAGCGCCCTGAGCTGCATGACGCTATAAACAAGCGTCTCGATGACCTTAATAAGCAGCTTAACTTTTTTAGATCTAAATGCTTGCTTTATCGTGAGTATTCGTCGATTGAGAATCTGGCGCTGCTCGGTGAGGAGTTTATAAGGCGTGCGAAGCGTGACCTTCCTCCGCTCACCTTCGCTACGTCTATTATGTGTCAGCGTGTCGGCATCTCTGCCGATGGCTTCTACGGTGGTCTTAGCGAGGCTGTCAATCTCTACACAGCGCCTAACGAGTCGGTGCTTAATATGCACAACCTCGCCAATGCCGAGGGCGGTGCGCTGCCTAATGACTGTCGCATGGACGCTGACCGTAACGACAAGATGCCTCTGCTCATCGCCTTCGACACCAATAACCTCATTAACTGGCTCGTCGTCGGTCAGGTGCAAGGCTCTAAGCTGCGTGTGCTCAAATCCTTCTTTGTCAAGTACGAGCGAAAAATACCTGAGCTGCTCGAGGATTTTAATTCGTACTACCACTTCCATCGCCGGCGTCAGATAATCTTTTATTATGACTCGACGATGGTGGGTACGAACTGGGGTCTACACTACAACGACCCGCATAAAGAGGTGGTCCGCACGCTGCGCTCAATGGGGTGGGCGGTGCGCGAGGTTTATCTCGGCAACCCCATGAATCACATCGAGAAGAACGCTCTTATTAACAAGATGTTTCGCGGACGTGCCCGTCTTCAGGTGCTCATCAATCGTGATAACAATCCGGACCTACTTATCTCCATCACTTCAGCGGGGGGGGCGGAATGGCAAGAAGGACAAGAGCGGTGAGAAGTATGCCGAGACCGAGGAGGATAAGCTCGAAGCCCGCACCGACGGCTCTGACGCATTCGATGTGTTGTGCATAGGTGCTGAGACGAAGCCTGTCTTCCAAGGCAGCGGAGGCACTGCCATTTCATGCGGTTAATAGTTTCTTTTGTATATGACCATAGTTGTTCTTTGAGTTAGGTTTTTTCTTAATTGATTTTCTCATGAGAGCCACTTGCGCGTGATGCGTAGGTGGCTTTTTTTTATTATTATTGTTACTACAAATAATCGTAGTTCTATTTGGCTAATACGAAAATTTGTAGTACCTTTGCATTGTTAAAAATAAAACTTTATGAATAAAAGGAAAATTAAAATTGAGGTTACGCCCGAAGAGTTCGAGCTCCTCGAAGCAGTAAGGAACTACAACAAGTCTTATCCAGATGGTTATCCTCAACTGCTATGGTTCGCGCAAGAGTTGTTCGATAATATGCTTCGACAACCCTACTAATCAAACAACTGCCCCTCCCGAAAGGGAGCGGGCTTTAGATAATATATAAAGAATGGGAAAGATGAACAAGACTAATGAACGTATTATTGGTATTACTGATATGAAGCAGAGAATATCAGAGATTTTAATGGCGATTTCTTGGCGTGATTTCGCTAACAATTATTTCCACAAGTCGTCCTCTTGGTTCTATCATAAGATGGATGGCATTGATGGCAATGGTGGCAAAGGTGGCTTCAGTGACTCTGAGGCTGAGCAGATGCGTAATGCTCTCTACGATCTGAGTGACCGCATAAGACGTGCGGCTGAGCGCATCTGATACCTTGCTCAAGTTTTATTTTTAACACGTAGCCTCGATACTTCGGTGTCGGGGCTTTTTTGTTGGCAATTGTCAACAACGTGACGGCTGCTTAACCGCGGATGGGCGGGTGGGCGTTTTGACGATAGCGGCGTATCTGACAAGCCGAAATCACATACTTGTCACTTTCTTCCTACATATTCCGCACGATTAAAGCAAGGCAATTGCGGGTTCGGCGCAGGGCGGTGTAGTGCTGCATCGGCTGCAAGCCGAGCACCCCGCAAAATCGGAATGCGTATCTCATTGATTCTGAGGCATTCCGATTTTGCGGGTATGGAAAAGGTACGCGAAAACGCGCTCATTTCTTTATTCCTGGCTTCTTTTTATTGCGGGAAAGAAGCAAAAACGCTATGCGAAAACAAGTTTTCGAGCGGTATTCCCGGTATGGGAATGATTTTCTGACATCTTGCGCTTGTCCGATTGAGAGCCTTTTTTCTGAATTATTGTACGTCGGGACGGAATGAATATCGTTTTTACTTCGCGAATTTACGACGGACGGCTGTCTGCCAAGTACCGGTGCCCTATAGTGACCAAAATTTTATAGCAGCCTTCCGACTTTTCCAATACTTGAAAAAATCGGTTTTCCATAAAATTTCAATCCCTATTTCTTGTCATCTTGCCTTTTCTCCGTCGTTTTGATGCGGCGTATAAAGCGAAATTCGATCCGACGTGAATAAAAAAAAACTCTCAAACGGGCTACAGATGAGAGATGTAAAAAGCTCCCTTCTCGCCTCTGAGAATAATTTTTTTTAAGGAGGACAAAACTATGAGAACAATCAATTTCTACGACTACGTATCTAAGCGATACGCCACCAATGACACAAGAGAAAGCCGTGTCCGTGAACTTGTCTATGCTTTCAAGAGCGGACAGCGTGCAGCCGTTGACCACGCCGTTAAGGTGGTTTCAGACCTCCTTATAAAGTGGTATGGCGTAGACTGCGAGAGCTATGTCTTTTGCTGTGTTCCGGCATCCAACAACGGCAAATATATTCGTCGTTTCAAACGCTTTGCCGCCGAGCTTACAAAGCGTACCGGCATTCAGAACGGCACGGAACATATCAATATTTTCGGTCAGCGAGAGGCTAAGCATAACAATGCTAACCACATCGTTAGTGAGTCTTACGGCTATATCGTCAGCGCAGACCCCGAATTTTTTGCAAATAAAAATGTCATCCTTTTTGATGACCTTATCACCACTGGCGATACGGCTAACGAGTTTGCAGCGGAGCTTGAAAGCGTAGGTGCTAACGTATTGGGAGCGATGTTTTTAGCTCGTACTAAGATGATGAAAAATAACTAATTAAAGATAAAGATATTATGAAGAATTTTTCGGAACTTGTAAAGGAAGAACGCCCCGACTACAAGGCTTGCAACAGCGGTTTTGAATCTCTTAACGCCGTAGAGCTTATTAGCTTGATAATAGGGCAGGGTGCCGACCTGACAAACGCCATCCGCCAGGCACGCCAAATCATGAATGTTTGTGGCGGCAGTCTGCGGGATGTGGCAAACCGCCGCCCCGAGGAACTCGAAGTGGTGCAGGGCGTAGGCGTTAGAAAGGCTTTGGCTATAAAGGCAGCACTCGAACTCGCTAAAAGGGTGGAGCATGAAGCAGCCGCCGAACGTGACAAATTCGACAGCGCCGACGCTGTTTGGCGTTACTTCAGACCGACCATCGGCAACGCCGACCATGAGGAGGCACACGTCTTGTTGATGTCCAATAACTTTTCTCTGATTAAAGCCGTTAAGCTTTCGAGCGGTGGGCTTACTGAGACAGCCGTAGACGTGAGAATGGTGCTTAAAGAGGCTATCCTTAACAACGCCACCGTCATAACGCTCGTACATAACCATCCGAGCGGCAACAATCGACCGAGCCGTGACGACGACCGAATCACCGAGCGTTTAAAGAAAGCTACTGAATGTATGCGCATCTATATGTGTGACCACGTTATCGTTACCGATACAAAGTATTACAGCTACAACGAAGAGGGCAGACTATAAAAAGATTATCCCCACCATATCATTGACATCAATAATATGGTGGGGTAAAAAATGCGCCCGCCGCAAAATGCTGCCACATTTTGCGGCGGGTCCCGTCAGAGGTAAAAAGCCACCATAAAGAGGCTTTTTGAGGTGTTTTGAGGTGTTTTGAGGTGTTTTTTTAAGGTTTGATTTCGTTTTTTCATATTATTATTGACAACTATGTCAAAAAAAATAGCTTACTTTGCAAAAGACAAGTACAGAACTAACTAATAGGAGGCAATTTTATGTGCATTATTAATGATTTTACCCATTTTGTAAAGAATGGTGTATCTGTCTTGCGCCGTGCCTCTTCTGGCAACTACGAAGAGAATTCACCTGAGATTGAGGCTCTGAAGCGCGAGATGTTTTCCAAACCGTCTAACCGTCACACAGACATGGAGAACCTTAGAAAATACCGTGACAATGTAGCTCGTGACGTGCGCACGGCATTTAACAATTTAAATTACATATGAGAAATATTAATTATAATATAAAAGGCTCGTTCTCTTCACTGCTGAAGGAACGTCCAACGTATGTCTCTGGCTTTACTTCTTTGTTTAGAGTACACCAGCGTAAAAGCTTGCGAGGATATCTCAATGGTAATAATGTTGATGATATGCGCCAGGATTGGTGGGCTGTTGGCAATGATTTAAGAAACGCAATGCAAAGTTATGGCAAACGATAAGAGCAAGAAAACGGTCACAAAGCCAAATGTTGAGCAAGTTCTTGACTCCATTGACCCGGAAAAGCGCAGTGTCATTATCGGCGCTATGGTAGAGATGCGCCAGTCGTTCAGTGGACCGTTGCCGCACCCTGCCGACTTCAAGGCTTATAAAGAGGTTATGCCGGATGCGCCGGAACGCATCCTCACAATGGCTGAGAAACAACAGATGCACCGCATTAAATCAGAGGAGAGTATAATCAAAGCTGACATTCGTGAGAGTATGTGCGGCCAGATTTTTGCTCTGGTTCTTGTTGCTATTTTTCTTGCTGCTGCTGTCTATCTCGGCATCAATGGTCATGATTGGCTTGCTGGTGTAATTGCTACACTCTCCGCTACTATCAGTGCCATATTTTATCTGAGAACTATTCCAAATAAGAAAGATTTGGATAACGAGAACGTAAAGCAATAGGCAAATGAGTTCGGACTCTGCCAAAGATATTGAAATGGTCACTGTTTAATCAATTCAACACTGCCGCCAGACCATGCGGCACCATGACCGCTGCAAGTTTCTAATTCGCAGCATTCATTATATTAAAGAGCTTATTGGAGCCCTCGGTGCGTGACGCATCGAGGGCTTTTTATTTGCGCAAGTCCCCGAAAATGAGTATCTTTGCAATGTCTGAAAATTTTAAAATATTTATGGCGGCAGGTGTCTGTGAAGATTTCTGCCGTTTTTTTGATACAGGTTGCTGTATTGCCATTTTTTATTATTACTTTTGTGTGATATTTTAAAATTGAAAGACTATGGAAAAAACAAACATAAATATACTGAACAACTACGTTCAGACTGTTTCTAACGATGCTTCTTATTGGATGGTACGAACAATGGGTGGCATATATTACAACGAATTTGTGGAGAACGGTGTTATTGCTATTGGTCACAATGACATATTCCTTAAAGATATAAATGAGGCACTGACCTATGGCAAAAGTGCCCAAAATAAGCTGCGCAAGAAGGTCGCTTCGCTCCATCCGGATATAGATCGACCAGGTCATGTCGCCTCGCAGCTTATAAGATTCTGCCATGACATAAAAGTTGGTGACATAATTCTTATTCCAGGGCGCAATTCTTTCAGACTGAGCATTTGTCGTGTAAAAAGTGCAGCTTACGAGGACACAAACATAGTAGGCTCAGAAAATAAATGCCCGTTCTATAAGAGAATGGATGTGGAGATATTGAAATCGATTTCGCGCAATGTATTGCCACCGAAAGCCCAGCTCATGTTCAACTCACGCCATCCTATTTCTGACATCTCGGAATATGCCGCATACATTGACTCTATGCAGTTCGACTTCTATAACAAGAATGACGAAACGCACATTGTTCTCAGGATTAGCACAGAAAAAGAGGTGAACGTTACCATGTTCTACGATATTCAACAGCTGTTTTTACTGGCAGAGCTGTTTTGTAAAGAGAACAATATTGAAGGTAGCGCAAAAGATATATCAATGAAGGTGCAGATGGAGTCGCCAGGTTGGCTTCATTTCATATCTAAGAAAGGCAACATAATAGCTGCTGTGGGTATGTTTACGTTGTTGATTAATGGTGGTGGCTTTGAAATAACAGGTCAGAATTATCAAATGAATCTGAAGACCGATGGTCTGCTGAAGAGTTGCAGCGAGTTCCTTGATCGTAAAACCGACCGCGAGATACGTACAAAGATAAAAGATTCGCTGGATTCGCTGAGGATTGATACACCTGAGGATTTCAAGAAGGCCATGCTTGAACTTTACAAAACTCAGAACGACAACCGCAAGGAGTATTAATACGGATAGTAGTAGAATGGTATAAGCATAATGGCAAGAACCATACTTATCGCTACAATTATATACTCGGTGCGTTCCTTCATCTGCTTGCTGTGGCTGAACGTAGCCACGGCTATGCGGATGATCGTCATAGGCAGCGTAGTAATAACTACGAATGTGCTCACGAAAGCGATTATATTGCCGAGTATATTTAACATATTGGTAATGTTTGTTTCTTGATGCAAAATTAGCGATTATATTGATAACTTGTTGCGCCGCAACAGCTTTTTATCTCCATTTCTCTCCAATTCTCTCTAAATTGGAGCGTTTTCCTCCCAATTCCTTGAAAATTCCTCGCAAATTCCTTGCACGTTCAGATTTTTATCTCTAACTTTGCCATCGCTAAAATTCTCATGTGGAGCATTCCACATAAACAAAGGGCGAGACGATATGTTCAAGCCCGACCAACATTTTTATTAAGGTTGTGGGCTTATTTTTTTTGCCCGTACCTTTCCGCATCGAACCAGGGGTATAGGGCTCACCCGATAAACCAGGGGGGATTAAGCATATAGCTTTGTAAGTCTGAAAAGAAAGAACTTTATATCCGTTA
>ENA-UEOZ01000625-UEOZ01000625.1-human-gut-metagenome-genome-assembly--contig:-NODE-625-length-21517-cov-166.962360_pt1 | contig 21517 bp, 19 predicted proteins | sample MGYA00242898_ERZ507912 | MGnify/ENA primary metagenome ERZ507912 (study PRJEB26167, sample SAMN06115410) | human gut metagenome | host: Homo sapiens | place: China:Chongqing | collected 2016-04-27... | reverse complement strand
TTGTTGGAGAATCCTCTTACTACTCTGGGTATCCGTGTTACCGACAAGGTGAAGGAGCAGTACAACGAGATCTACGCCTTCGATAGCAGCAACACTAGAGTATATAACGGCAAGACATACCTCCGCATCTACGCTGAGAGTTATGACAATGCTGCTGGCCGCAAGTGGACGGAAAACGACCGCCGCTGGTTGTATCCATTGCCAATCGATCAGTTGGCACTGAATAAGAACCTGAAGCAGAACCCAGGTTGGGATGAGAAGTAAGAAACTGACTATGTAGATTAGTTTTGTAAGATAAAGTTTAATTACCTGTTGAAGGTTCTCCAAAGTTGGTGTTCCAGCCGACTGGTCCACTCCACACAAGTATGCAGTAAAGGCTGCCAATGGAGAGACCAAGATTTGGACCATTACATGTACATTAACAAAATAATTTAAGTCACGCAAGGGGAGACACCATAAGCGGATGGTGTCTCCCTTTTTTTCAAGGGGCTTCAACTTACTATCAGTATGAATAAGAACAATTTATTAAAGCTGGCACTTACTCTTATAATGCCACTATCTATGTGTATGGGGAGTTGGGCACAAACTGTCATCTTTCCCCAGAAAAAACAACCGGGTGTAGCTAAAATCACCCAAAAGTCAAACAGCTATCAGCTGGCCAACAAGGTATTGAAAGCCTCTTTCATCAATACTGGGGGCAAGCTCTACTTCAACGGCTGTTCTGAACTGGGACTACAGCCAGACACAGAATTATTTAAGGTTCTCTTGGGCGACGGCAGCACCGTTGCTGCATCAGGAATGAAACTGGAAGATGTAAAGATAGTTACCCTCGGCGAGGAACCATCTGCAGCAACAGCTTCTCTCCGTTATGCAGGCAAGGCTCTAGAAGCCCATTTTACCTACGGCGACCTCTCTATCACCTGGCGTGCCGTATTGAGGGACGGCTCTCACTACCTGCGCACAGAAATGGATATCAAGGCTGCCCGAGACCTGTCTATGAAAGGTATCGTGGCCATGAACTACCTGGTAGCCAAGAACAGTGCCTACACCGCTCCAGAAGTGGTGGGTAATACACGTGGTGCCATCCTGGCAAGCAACCATATCTTTGCCGGACTGGAAACCCCAATGGGTCTGAATTCCTGCAAGGACGAAGGCAATGCTACCCACATAGAAGGCTTATGGAGAAGAAACACCACTTTAAAGGCTGGAAAAACATGGAACATCAGTTCCGTAGTGGGCTTGGTTGCGCCTAACCAGTTGCGCCGCTCTTTCCTGGCTTACAGCGAGCGTGAAAGAGCTGTGGCATGGCGACCTTACCCTGTATATATTTCATGGTATGAGTTGAACATCGACCGCAACAATGCACCAGCTCCTTCTTACAAAGGAAACATGACCGTAGAACAGTGTGCCGACGTGGTAAGTCACTGGAAGACACATTTCTATGATAAATATCAGATGGCTCCAAAGGCCTTCGTATGGGATGATGGTTGGGACCAGTATGGAACCTGGACCTTCAATCCTAACTTCCCTAACGGATTCGACGAGCCAGCTAACGAGGCTAAGCAGATGGGCACAGGTATCGGTGCCTGGCTGGGTCCTGTGGGCGGCTATGGTCAGTCTGGCGAATATCGCCGTGCTTACTGGCGTTCTAAGGGTGGCATGCAGCTGAGCAATGAAGATTACTACAACTTCTTCATCCGTTGCTGCACCAACATGATCGACCGTTACGACTTCCGTTTCTTCAAGTTTGATGGTATCAGTGCCCAGGCTTCTGCCATTGGTCCTGACGAAGGAACCAGAGGCGAGGAGAATGCCGAGGCCATCATCAGCATCGAGCGTGCCGTACGCCAGAAGCGTCCAGACATCTTCCTCAACACCACTGTAGGAACATGGGCTTCTCCATTCTGGTTCCACTTCACAGATGCAGTATGGCGTCAGGAGGGTGATTACGGCGAGGCTGGTGACCAGGGCACCGATCGTGAGCGCTGGATTACCTATCGCGACCGCTTGGTATATCAGAACTTCATCCAGAGATCACCGGTATGCCCTATCAACACATTGATGACTCACGGATTCATCCTGAGCCGTTGGGGAGCCGTTTCCAAGAACATGGATTACGAAGGAATCGTACGTGAAATGCGCTGCGCCTTTGCCTGCGGTTCGGGCATGGTTGAGCTGTACAACGACTACAAGCTGATGGACGAAATCAAGGACAACCAGGGCAACGCAGGAGCGTTGTGGAAAGACTTGGCAGAGTGCATCAAGTGGCAGCAGGAACAGGCCGACGTATTGCCAGATGCTCACTGGGTTGGCGGCAATCCATGGGATGGAAAGAAGGCAAACGTATATGGCTGGGCTGCATGGAACGGCAAGAAGAGTGTGCTTACCTTGCGCAATCCTTCAACCAGTGCACAGAGCTTCACCACGACCCTGAGAGAGGCGTTGGAGATACCTTCTTATGTTCGTGGAAAGATTACTTTGACCCATGCCTTCAGCCAGGCTGAATTGCAGGGTATGCCAATCAACAAGCCTATTGACATTGATACTCCTCTGACATTGAATCTGCCAGGTTCATCAGTGTTCATCTATAATGGACGTTGATGGTTAATGATATATTGATTAGTTAGTAAGTAAGATAAAGTTTAAAAAATAGCGAAAATAAATTTGCTTCTTTTGTAAACGCAAGGTTTATAAACGCGATGCTAGTAAACACAATTTTTCTGCCCTTCTGCTGTGAAGCAGAGGGGCAGATTTTTTTGTACAAAGAAGTCAATCAGAATATCAATCCAGCAACAGACCTTTTTTAATCAGCTGCTGATGCAGTTTCTTCATCAATTCCTCATGATCGTAAACCTCTGCCAGTTTCTTAGCCTCTTGAAGAATATATGAATCAAGAATATCCTTGAAGGTGGCAGTGAAAGGAGAACCATCCGGTCCATAGTTCTCAATATCCTGCTCACGCTGTACATCCAACAGCTTGATAACCTGCCGGAATCGCTCTCTTTGCGTAGGAAACTGCTCGAGATAGGCACGACCTATCTTATTCATGTTACCGCTCAACATTTCATGACCATTCTTAAGGTTGCTAAGACAATATTTTGTAATACCATAGTCACGCTTCAAAGTAGCGCCATTGAGACGCTTTTTACCTTTCACTTTCTCATCAAAAAAATCATTGAAAAAATTACCCACTTTAACCATCGGTCCATTTTCTTCGTTCTGATTTGTTGCCATAATTTAAAATATTTAATTTTGTTTATATAAAAAAATCATTTTATTCAAGTTTAGTAAGTAAATTCCACACGCCCAGAAAGGGCAGAAGTACTTATCATTGCTCTTCTGTTTATTATCTAAGTACAAAGGTACTCTTTCCCTACCAAAATATGGACATTTATAAAATCTATTATTTTCCAAACAACTATAAACGGAACTTAATTTTTCTTAAAACAGAGCGTTTTTTTGACCAGTTTGGTCAAGTGGACAGCATGGAACTATTGTGAAACCCGCCAGATTTCCCTACATTTGCAACCGAATTCAAGCCCGAGTGACCGCTGATTCGAGAGTGTGATGTGAACCCTAGGGTCCAGAACTTTTGTATATACAGCGTGTTATAAAGGTAAATGAAATGAATATCAGGGTTTTACATAGAGGTTTTTAGTATCAGAAAACTAGTTTTTTGAGACCAAGCCTTCACATCACAGCCTTGCATTCACAGAAAAAATGGCCGACCGAAGAGGCAAAAATCTCCAGCCGACTACTAAATAATTGACAAACAAAAAAAATCAAACCAATGAACAAAAAAACAAATGACGCCGTGATGCCGTCATTATTCGCATCACTCAAGAGCAGCGAGAGCATGCCTCTCGCCAGTAGAGAAGCCTTGGAGCAACTTATCACAAAAGACTCCCTGGTAAGTTCATTGACCATGGCCTATCGCAAGAGAATGGCCATCAGCAAGAGCTATGCAGATGAGCTCAAGCCTCTAGGCCCTGCCATCTCTGCCTCACTGCAGTATGACGGCAGAGGCAGAAGCCTCGACAACGTGAAGGCAGAGACCCGAATGATTGCCCTGGACTACGACATCCATGATGCCTCGGCTGAGCAGATTGAGAGCATGTTCAATGCCGCATGCCAGTCGGCCTATGCCCTAGCCGTCTATCACACCATCAGCGGACAGGGTATCCGCATCATCGTGGGATACGACAGAGCCGAGAACTGCGACCTCACCATCGTGGAACTCTTCAATGCCATGATCAAGAAGGCCATCAGCTTCTACAACACCCTGCTCAACTGGGAGGCCGACCAGCAGGCCACCGACATCGGCAGACTCTGCGGCCTTGCCCACGACCCTGATGCCTACTTCAACTGGGAGGCAATCCCCCTGAAGCTCACCCCCAGCGAGCTGAAGGTTACCCAGGAACGCATCAAGAACGAGAAGAAGAAAAACAAGGGCGGCAGACCTAAGAGCAGCAAGACCCGCAAGAAGAAGGGCGGCTACACCCCAACCATCGAGGAGGCAGCTCCCCACATCAAGGTGATGATTGAGAGCTGGGGCAAAAGATTCGAGGAGCATCAGCACAACGAGTATGTTACCAGCTTTGCCTACTGCTGCCTGAAATACGGCATCGAGGAGGAGAAGGCACTGCAGTATGCCACCTCCGAGTTCTCGCAGCAGTATGCCGACACGGCAAGCGTGGTGAGAAGTGTGTACAAGAACCATGGCGAACTTGCCGGCAAATGGCACTTCTACGCCAAGGGCGAGGACTATCCGGTTCAGGCTACGCTGAAGCTCATCAGACAGTGGCTCGACCAGAACTACGAGTTCGTTCACAACATGGTTACCGGCAAGTATCAGGTGGTGAGCCGCATGGTGAAGGATGCCAAGTACCTGAAGTATACCGATGTGAGCGACGACATCCTGCACTCCATCTGGATGGAGATGGACCTGAAGGGCATCCATACCAGTGTGCAGAAACTGGGGGATATCGTGACCAGCGACTACAGCCAGCCTTTCAATCCGCTGGATCACTATCTGCGCAGTCTGCCGAAGTGGGATGGGCAGACGGATTACATCAGGGAGTTTGCCATGCGAATCACGGTGGAAGACCGCCCCGAGTATTGCCACACCCAGGAGGAGTTTGTGGAATATTTCCGAAAGTGGTTTGTGTCGATGGTGGTGGCATGGGTGAATCCTCACTTCGTGAACCAGTCGATGCTGATTCTGGTGGGCAAGGGCGGCATCTACAAGACCACCATTCTGGGTGCCCTGCTCCCTCCATGCCTCAAGACTTACTATCTGAACGACAGTACCAGCAACTATCTGGACAAGGATGCCATGGAGGCTCAGGCTACCAAGGCTAGTGTGAACCTGGATGAGTTTGAGGCGATATTCGGCAGAAACCTGAGTGCCTTCAAGAGCAACATGACCAAGGAGGTGTTCTCCTTCCGTCGCCCTTATGACAAGTACCGATCTGAGCTGGAGCACCGTGCTTCGCTTTGCGGAACGAGCAACCAGCAGCACATCATCACCGATGTGGAGAACCGCCGTTTCTCGCCATGGATTGTTACCAAGATTGTGAGCCCTAGAGAGAAGGCCATCAACTACGAGGGTCTCTACTCTCAGGCTTTGGCTCTGGGTCAGAGTGTATCGAAGGGCACCCGAGAGGATGGCTGGGTATACTGGCAGACTTTCGAGGATGTGGAGAAGATGCGTAAGCACAATCGCCTCTTCATGGTTTCCAACTTTGCAGAGGAGCAGATTTTGCGTTTTTTTCGTATCCCGGATGAATCAACAGAGCCCAGGTTCATCAAGTCGGTTACCACAGCAGAGATCATGGAAAAGATCTGCACCAACCCTGCCTTGCGCCAGAACATGTCGAACCAGAGCATCGGCAGCATCATGGCGAGGCTTGGTTTCAAGAGTGAGCACCGACGTACGGGAAATTTTTGGCTCGTGGTGGAAAAGAGCGGTGCGGAAGTGGCGCAGTATTCGAACTATAATCCGAACTACCCTAACCCGTGATTCTATCTAAGTCACTGGGATTTTTATCTTAGTCACTGGGGATTCTATCTTAGTCACTGAGATTTCTATCTTAGTCATTTCTGAATCCGAAACAAGTTAGAGAGTATGCAAAATCAAAATAGCAAGAGAGCCATCGCTCGTCTCTACTTTCCTGATGCCAAACCAAGGAGTGCCGAAAAGCACTTGATGATTTGGATCAAGCAATGCAAGGGACTCATGGAACTGCTTCAGGCAGAAGGTTACAAGAGTTGCAACAAGTTGTTTACTCCGAGGCAAAAGGAGTTGATTTTTGAATATTTGGGGGATCCGTAAGGGTTCCCCAACTTTTTTCATGTTTTTTTAGATTTTTTTTTGCGTAAGTTCACGAAAGTTCAGAGTGAGTCGAAAAAAAGCCGTATCTTTGCATCGTAATTCAGAAGGAGATGCATCAACTGGAGAGTTACTAACTGAAGTTTCGCAAGTAGCATTCTACCGTCCCCGAAGGGGGCGAATGTGAATAACCGCGGGTGGAATGACCGAAGGGAATGGAACCTGCGGATAGTTACAGATACTCTCTTATCGTCCCCGAAGGGGGCGAACAGGAGCAAGGCTGGATGTGGTTCGCCCCCTTTGGGGACGCTTTCTCCCTACTATTGGTTGTCCGCAGGTTCCATGACCTTTGGTCATTCCACCAGCGGTTATTGAAAGTTGGCCCCCTTCGGGGACCGGAGGTTACTTGCGAAACTTGAGTTACTAAAACTAAATTAACTAACAATTTTAACGCGAAAGGGAAAAAGTATGATTCAGGTAGTATTGAAACAGAACAAGAACAAGAAGATGCCGAATGCGTATGGTTTGTACTACGCATATCCAGTGGTTAACGAGACTTATGATCTCGACAAGTTGGCAGAGCACATGTCGTCACACAACACCCCCTTCTCAAAAGGTGCCATCAAGGGCATGCTTACCGATGCCGTGAACTGCATCAGAGAGTTGAATTTGCAGGGCATTGCCGTGAAGATCAACGACCTGGCGATCTTCAGCTTGGGCATCAAGAACAAGATGGGTGCCAAGAGCATTGGCGAGTGGTCGGCAGCCAAGAACATTGCCGGAGTGAAGTCGAGAGCCCGCGCCACGGGTAACTTGATTTCTGCCAGTCTGAACCTCGATGCCACTATCAAGAGAGTGGATAAGGGAGTGACTGTTACTGGTGGAGTAACTGATGGTGGTGGAACGAACGGCGGCGGCGGCAATCCATCGGGAGGTTCCTCAACGGGTGATAACACTTCAGGAGGCACTGGCAAGGGCGATTCGGGCACCACTGGCGGCGGCGGATCTGACGGCGATTCTACAGACGTAACAATCTAATATGGGATAACTAACATTAAAAGCGTGAACAAATGAAGAGAGAGACTATTAAGAAAGTGATTAATTTTACCATCACGGTATTGACTGCCATCCTCAGCGCCTTCTGCGTACAGAGTTGCAAGGGCCTGTAAATGAGGTGAGATGGCTTGAGAATAGCCTTGAAAGAAAGGCTTGAGAGAAAAAGAACACTAAGTTGAACCATTAAAAAAAGAAGAAGAAAATGAAATGTAAAAGAACTATCAATTTGATTGTAGTGCACTGCAGCGCTACCCGTGTGAACCAGAACTTCAGCATTGAGGACCTGGAGGCGTGCCACAAGGCTCGTGGCTTCGCAGAGATTGGTTACCACTATTACATCACCAAGGACGGCACTCTGTATCCTGGCCGTCATGAGGACAAGGTGGGTGCTCATGCCCGTCACTACAACCAGCATAGCATTGGTATCTGCTACGAGGGCGGCTTGGACAAGAATGGTCATCCTGCGGATACGCGCACCGAGGCGCAGAAGATTACGCTGGAGGAGCTGCTGTATTCTCTGGCTCAGGATTATCCGGATGCCACCATCCTGGGCCACCGCGATTTGCCTGGTGTCAAGAAGGAGTGTCCTTGCTTTGATACCAAGGCATGGCTCAAGGAAATAGATTTTCATCTGTAGAAGATAGTATCATCATAGGTAAAAAAAATTGAGGTGCATTGCAAGAGAAAGACTTCTTGCGATGCACCTCTTTTTTATATTAGGCAAAACTAGCTACGACTGAAGCTGCTTCAACTGTTCTTCTGTCAATCCAGTTGCTTGCATGATTTGAGACCAAGACATCCCCATTGCTAATAAGTTACGGGCTATTGCCAAACTTTTAGACAGTTCACCTTTAGCTATTCCCTTTTCCTCTCCTTCAATATACGAGCCATAAAGACCGGAGTAGTAATCGTCAACAGCCTTAATACTTTCATCGTATTTTTCCTGCTCCTCACTACTCAGGCAACGAACATCTGCCAATTTTGCAAGATGATCGAATATCTTCTTCTGTGCCGTAAAAGGCAATCTTTCTAATACTTCCATATACTTCAATACATAAATCCATTTTTCAAAACCAGTCTCGCATTCTTCCTCACTCTTATCAAAGAAAGGAAGAGAAAGATAGATGAAACGAAGCTTATCAGAAAACATAGAGTCACTAGACTTCTCCCTCAAAGCCACGTCTGTCCTAAACTTTGTCACCTCATGCTCCCTTGGCATAAAATTCATGATGCAAACCACATAAACCGGCACAAACTGATATAAAACTGCAGTACGGACACCTGCTTCATCAAACTTCTTGCGCTGGGCAACAAAAGCCTTACTAGCATAATAGATGGAACGATTCACAAAGAAGGGTACCCATCTGTTCTGCATCTCGACGATGAAATGCTTGTCATCGTCGGTAACACAATAGATATCAAAGATGCAGCCACGGAGATCATCAGTATCCCCAGGCAGTTCCTTATCCTTGAATGTTACGTCCTTGATTTGAAATTCGCCTTCAAACAAATCGTTCAAAAAATTAATCAGCAAGTCTTTGCTGAACTCTTGACCGAAGAGACGCTTGAAGCCCCAATCGGTAAAGGGATTGATATATCTACCCATAATTTTTTGTTTTAGATTCTATAATCTGCTGCGAAGATACACTTTTTTATTGAAACTGCCAAGAAATTCAGGGATTTTCTTTCAAAAAGAGGGAAAAGAAAAGGTATGGGGAGAGAAATATCACTAGTGAAAGACTAGCAATGCACCTTTTGTTTACAAGCCATATCTATACCCTCCATTCAAAATTGAACTTTTGATTTTTTTTCTCAGGAACCTTTCCGTTCTTGATAGCTTCGATTGAGTCATGTACGGCTTTACGGATGGCTTTTGCGTATTCACCTTTGGCCACAGCCTTTGGTGCATTCATTCCTAGCATCATATTATACCTCCTATTTTTTAATTGTTTATACTGAAGTTTCGCAAGTAGCATTCTACCGTCCCCGAAGGGGGCGAATGTGAATAACCGCGGGTGGAATGACCGAAGGGAATGGAACCTGCGGATAGTTACAGATACTCTCTTATCGTCCCCGAAGGGGGCGAACAGGAGCAAGACTGGATGTGGTTCGCCCCCTTTGGGGACGCTTTCTCCCTACTATTGGTTGTCCGCAGGTTCCATGACCTTTGGTCATTCCACCAGCGGTTATTGAAAGTTGGCCCCCTTCGGGGACCGGAGGTTACTTGCGAAACTTGAATTTATATAATATTGCAAAATTACGCTTTTTCTTTGAAACTACCAAGTGATTTCTCTTATTTAATCTTCGTTTACATTTCTCGGCTAGGCATCCTACAAAAGTTCATACCTCGGCAAGACACCTAAAGGTAAAAAATTGAGGTGCATTGCAAGAGAAAGACTTCTTGCGATGCACCTCTTTTTTATATATAGAAAACGAACCCCGCTAGGCGATTGCATTTCGCTAGGCGGAACCTTATCTGATGACTTTTACTTCACCATTCTTCGCAATCTTTACGATGCTGGATGGCTGGTGAGGCTTGTGCTCCTGGCGACGGGTCCAGCATACGTAATCCACGGCATTCAGAATCTCTTCGGAAATGTCACGGTAGTTCTGGGCTGCCGGCTCGCCACTTACATTGGCACTCGTGCTCACGATAGGCTTCTGGAAACGGTAGCAGAGCTGCTTGCTGAACTCCTCGTAAGTTACTCGCATCGCCAGACTGCCATCCTCGGCTACCAGGTTATGAGCCACACCATTGGCATCATCCAGGATGATGGTAGTAGGCTTCACCGGCATCGCTGCATCAATGAAATCCCACGCCACCTGAGGCACGTTGCGGAAATAACGCGCCATGCGGTCGGCTGAATCAATGAGACAAATCAGCGCCTTGGAATCATCACGCTTCTTAATCTCGTACACCTTCTTCACAGCCTCCGGATTGGTGGCATCACAGCCGATGCCCCATACGGTATCTGTAGGATAGAGAATCACTCCACCCTTTCGCATGCATTCCACTGCATTCTTAATATCTTCTTCTCTGGTCATATTACTATGATTACTATGAATTAAAAATTATCTTCCTGGCTCTTCTGGCACTCGTAATAGGCGATGTCCTTCATGCCGTTGAGGAAGGCGGCGGCATCCATGCGCTTCTTGCCCGAAAGCTGCAGCTCCTGGATGTTGAGCCAATTATCAAGACACGCTACCTGCAACTTCTTCTCGAAGATTCTCAAAGAACCTACTGGTGCTGCGCCACGAGGTTCTTCAGACTGCTGGGTCTTGAAAATCTTCAACACCTGAACCTTCTCCACACTCTTCTTCTGCGCAGGATGAGACGTAGCCTCTGGCATCTCGCCATCCGTATTCTCAAAGATAACCACTGGTGCCTTCTTCTTAATCTCCGTCCAGGCTCCAGGATATGGCGAAAGACCACGCACGAAATCGTGAACCTGCTTGGCTGGCTTGTGGAAATCAATGCGACAGGTGTCCTTGAAAATCTTTGGGGCTGATTTCAGCTCCACGCCCTCGCCCATCAGTTCTTCCTGGGCAATGGATGCAATGTTGCCGTCGGCTGCTATCAGGGCATCGATGGTTTCCAGTGCCAGTTCGGCACCCAGATGCATCAGACCATCATATACATACTCCACATTGGCTTCTTCCGGAATAGGGAATTGCTTCTGCATGATGATGCGACCGGTATCGATGTCGTGGTCGAGGAAAAAGGTGGTGACACCCGTCTCCTTCTCGCCGTTGATTACAGCCCAGTTGATTGGGGCTGCGCCACGATACTGTGGCAGCAGGGCGGCATGCACATTGAAGGTGCCATACTTAGGCATCGCCCATACCACCTCCGGCAGCATGCGGAAGGCTACTACTACCTGCAAATCGGCCTGATAGCTGCGCAACTGCTCCACAAACTCTGGGTCTTTCATCTTCACCGGCTGCAACACTGGCAGGCCCTGCGAAAGCGCATACTGCTTTACCTGCGACGGCTGCAGCGTGTCCTGATGTCTGCCCACAGGCTTATCGGGCTGGGTAACCACAGCCACCACGTTATATCCGCCCTCTACCAGGCGCTTGAGGGATTCCACCGCAAACTCCGGGGTTCCCATGAATATGATTCTTAAATCTTTCTTCTCCATTTTTTCAAAATTTTATTCTGCCGACATATCCGCCACTATCTTGCGATATACCTCGTAAATCTTGGTGCGGCTGATATAGCCCTTCAGCACGCCGTTGACATCTACCACTGGCAGCTGTGCGGCATCGGTTTTATCGAACTTATCCATCACTTCGTCCATGCGCTCGTTCTCGCCCAGGGTTGCCGACGGCTGAATCATCAGCTGGCTCACCGTGAAGTGATTATACAGTTCCGTACGGAAGATGATGTGGCGCAGACGGGTGATATCTATCACGCCCTTCAGCACTCCGGCATCATCCAACACCGGAACAAAGTTGTTGTTACTTCTTGAAATCTCACTCACCAGCTTGCTCATCGGCAGATCGGGACTGATAGGATGGTAATCCTTCTCAACCATGCTCTGCATGCTCATCAGCGTAAGTGCCGAACGATCTACATGGTGGGTGAGCAACTTGCCCTCTCTGGCCAGACGCAGGGCGTAGATGCTGTGGCTCTCGAAGATGCTGATGGTGAGCAACGAAGAGATGCACACAATCATCAGCGGCATGAAGAGCTGATAGCCACCCGTGAGTTCGGCGATGAGGAAGATGCCCGTAAGCGGGGCATGCATCACGCCCGTAATCAAGCCCGCCATGCCCATGAGCGCAAAATTCTGCTCCGGCACATGAACGCCTACCTGATAGATGTTCCACAGGCGGGCAAAAAGGAAGCCTGCAAAACCGCCGATAAACAGCGAAGGCGCAAAGGTTCCACCGCAACCGCCACTACCATTGGTTGCCGATGTGGCGAATACCTTGGTAAAGGTGACAAACGCTATGTAGAAGATGAGCAGATTGTCCTGACCCGAAAACAGCGAACGGTTCATCACCTGCCCCCACTCTGCCTCGTTGCTGCCCTTGAGCAGGATGTTGACGGCAGAATAGCCCTCGCCGTAAAGCGACGGGAAGAAGAAGATAAGCGTGCTGAGAATGAGTCCTCCAAACAGCAGTTTGGCGTATGGATACTGACTCAATTTGCCGAAAAAGCCCTCGCAGATGGACATGGTGCGCATGAAATACAGACTCACCAGTCCGCAGAACACACCCAGCAGAATGCACGCCGGGGTGCGGTCCAGCTCCCATGGGTTGGTGAGCGTGAATTCGAACAGCGAACTGTCGCCATCGAATATATAGGTGAAACAGGTGGCTGTGACACACGAAATCAAGATAGGCAAGAGCGATGCCATGCTCAGATCTACCATCAGCACCTCAAGGGTGAACACCAGTCCGGCTATCGGCGCCTTGAACACGCCTGCAATGGCGGCACTGGCTCCACATCCCACCAGCAGCATCATGGTCTTCTTATCCATGCGGAAAATCTGTCCCAGATTGGAACCGATGGCTGAACCGGTGAGCACGATAGGTGCCTCGGCTCCCACGGAACCACCGAAACCGATGGTGATGCCTGATGCTACCACCGACGACCAGCAGTTGTGCCCCTTGAGTCGGGAGTTCTTCGTAGAGATGGCATAAAGTACCCTTGTGATACCATGCGAGATATTGTCGCGCACCACATACTTGATGAACAGCGACGTGAGGTAGATGCCCACGATAGGGAACAGCAGGAAGAGCAGATTATAGGTACCCTTCTCGAATCCCGAAGTGAGCAGATACTGTATCTCGTGTACGATGGCATGCAAGAAGAAGCCTGCCACCGAAGCGAGCAGACCGATGAGGAAGGCGAGAATCAGGGTCATCTGCTTGTCAGAGATGTGTTTCTTCTGCCAGGCAACCAGCTTCGCCGTCCTGCTTTGTTTGTATCCTGTTAACTCTTCATCCATTACCATGCTGAAATTTTAGAATTCTGATGTAAAGTGGAACTTGATGTGCTCAAAATCCTGCTGAGCCATGCTCAACACGTAGCCTGAATCGGCGAGGAACACATCGCGGCCCTCGATATCCTTGGCCATATACTGGTACTTGCGCTTCTTGAAGTTCTCCAGCTCCTTCTCGTCGTCGGCCTCAATCCAGCATGCCTTGTGCAGGTGAACAGGCTCCCAGCGGCACTTGGCGTTGTACTCGTTCTCCAGGCGATACTGGATAACCTCGAACTGAAGCTGACCCACGGTACCCACGATGCGGCGACCGTTGAACTGGTTGACGAACAACTGAGCCACACCCTCGTTCATGAGCTGCTCCAATCCCTTCTGGAACTGCTTGCTCTTCATAGGGTCATCGTTCTCGATGTACTTGAAGAGAAGTGGTGAGAACGATGGCAATCCACGGAAGTGAATCTTCTCGCCCTCGGTAAGGGTATCGCCAATCTTGAAGATGCCGTTATCTGGCAAACCTACGATGTCGCCTGGATATGCTTCGTCGATGGTGCTCTTGCGCTGCGCCATAAACTGGGTTGGCGAAGAGAAGCGCACGGTCTTGTCGAGGCGCACGTGGTAGTAAGGCTGATTGCGCACAAACTTGCCAGAGCAGATCTTGCAGAAGGCGATGCAGGAACGGTGGTTAGGGTCGATATTGGCGGTAATCTTGAAGATGAAACCAGTGAACTTAGGCTCCTCTGGCTCCACCTGACGCTCCTCTGCCTGGGTTGGCTTTGGCGATGGGGCAATCTGCACGAAGCAATCCAGAAGCTCCTGCACACCGAAGTTGTTCAACGCTGATCCGAAGAACACCGGTGCTACTTCGGCAGAGCGATAGGTTTCTACATCAAACTCAGGGTAAACGCCATCAACCAGTTCCAGTTCCTCGCGCAACTGGCTTGCCTCACGCTCGCCTACTCGCTCATCAAGTTCCTTTGACTGGATATCCACCTCTACCTTCTCTGTGACACGCTGCTTGTTAGGTGTGAAAAGATTGAGCTGGTGCTCGTAGATATTGTAAACACCCTTGAATCGGGCGCCCTGACCGATAGGCCAAGACAATGGGCGAACGGAAATCTTCAATTCTTCTTCCAACTCATCGAGGACATCGAATGGGTCACGTCCCTCACGGTCCATCTTGTTGATGAAGATGATAACCGGAGTATTGCGCATGCGGCACACCTCCATCAGTTTGCGGGTCTGTGCCTCCACACCCTTGGCTGAATCCACCACGATGATGGCAGAATCCACGGCGGTGAGGGTACGGTAGGTATCCTCGCAGAAGTCCTGGTGACCTGGAGTATCGAGGATATTCACCTTGTAAGGTTCTCCGGTCTGTCCATCTGGCAGGTAATCGAACTCCATCACGGATGTAGAAACCGAGATACCACGCTGCTTCTCGATATCCATCCAGTCGGAAGTAGCAGTTTTACGAATCTTATTATTTTTAACGGCACCAGCCACCTGAATCTGTCCACCGAAGAGCAGGAACTTCTCGGTCAAAGTTGTCTTACCGGCATCAGGGTGCGAAATGATGGCAAATGTTCTTCTTCTTTCAATCTCTTTCATCTGTTATATATCGTTATATATATATATTATAATAATGTATATACTAAAAATTTAATCACTGAAAAGTAATCACTAAAAACTAATCACTACATGTCGTCGTCTTCGAACTTCAGGCCTTCGGTGCGGTCCTTGATATAGTAATCGCTCAAGAGGCCGATGAAGACGGTGATTTCCTTGATGGCACGCTCAGTTTCGGGAGTAATCTCCTTTTTCTGCAGGCGGAGCATCATCACGCCATAGAGGGCATCGAGGCAGGTTTCAATCTCGTTGAGTTCCTTGTCGCCACGGTTGCGCAGCTCAACGATGAACGGCAACACCTTGTAGTATTCGGCGTTGTAGATAGGAAACTTGCTGCTCTGGAGCAGTCGGGCATGAAGGTCGATGACATCCTGCAGGAGCACTCGGTTGATATCGAGGTGACCATACTCACGCTTTCCCTCCTCGTTCATCATGCGGATGAGGTTGCCGAACCAGTCGAGTTCCTCATCTTTCTGCTCGGGAGTGAAATTGAATCTTTCGATGTAATTCTTCTTGATGACAGGCAGCGAGCATCCGTAGGCACGGATGATATCCTCTATCTGCCACATATATAAGAGGTATTCTGCAATACTCGTCTTTCTTAATTCTTGTGCTACAAACATATTTACTTTGAAGTTTGAACTATAAACTATTAACTATCAACTTTTAACTCTAAGATTAAAAGCCTGGCAGATGGTACAGATTGAATACTGTGCCGAAGAGGGCAATGACAGAGAAGATGATGACCACGCTTCCTATCACCTTATTAATAATAAGGATGCCGTTGGTATCAAACTTTCCCCTCACCTTGTCGATGAGCCAGGTGAGACCGAACCACCAGAGCAGGGCTCCGAAGACAATGCTGAGATAGCCCACACCCATTTCGATCGGCATATCAGGCACCACGAAGGCAAACTGGGCAAAGGTGGCCATGAAGAGGAAGACGATGAGCGGATTGCTCAGCGTTACCAGGAAAGCCGTAATGGCATTGTGGGTAAGGGTACCCTGCTTGTTGCTGCTCTGGTGCATGTTCTTGGTAGGATTGCTCCTGAAGCAATAGACGCCGAAGATGAGGAGCATCACGCTGCCGAGAATCTGGAGGATGAACTTGTTCTGCGAATTGTTCACGAAATCCATCACGAAGCTCATACCCAAGCCCGTGAAAAGCGCATAGACGATGTCGCTGCACGCTGCACCTATACCCGTGACGAAACCATACCATCGCCCCTTGTTCAAGGTTCGCTGAATACAAAGGATGCCCACCGGACCCATCGGAGCCGAGGCAATCACACCGATAAGAATTCCCTTGAAAACAAAGTCAAGGATGTTAAACTCTATTGGAAATGCTAAATTCATTTTCTCTATTCCATTTTGCCAGTATCCCAACCGGCTAAAAATACAAAATCTAATAACAGCGGGCAAAGTTACAAAAAATCGGGCACATCTAGTAATTTTTTGGGTTAAACTTTCATTTTAGACCCTCTTTTTTTCGGAAGAAGTCTGATTTATTTGATTTCAGTTAAAAAAAAAGAAGAAATTATACTTTTTTATACAAGAAATAGCAACTATTCCAAAACTATTTCTTATCTTTGCAGAGAATTATAATTAAAAAGCTTTCGCAAGTAGCATCCCACCGTCCCCGAAGGGGGCGAATGTCAATAACCGCGGGTGGAATGACCGAAGGGAATGGAACCTGCGGATAACAAGGACTCTCTCCAAACGTCCCCGAAGGGGGCGAACAGGAGCAAGACTGGATGTGGTTCGCCCCCTTTGGGGACGATTCTTCCCTACTATTGGTTGTCCGCAGGTTCCATGACCTTCGGTCATTCCACCAGCGGTTATTGAAAGTTGGCCCCCTTCGGGGACCGGAGGTTGCTGATATTGGGGGACCGGAGGTTACGTGTGAAGCATGAATAATTAAAAACAATTCTAACTAATTTAAAATAAAGACATGACAGAAAATGCAATGAAGCCATACGTAATTGGCTTGGACCTTGGCGGTACTAATTCAGTGTTCGGCATCGTAGATGCACGCGGTGACATTAAGGCTACAACAGCCATCAAGACTGGTGGCTACAAGACAGTGGATGAATATGTAAAAGCTTCTGTAGAGGCTTTGCAGCCTGTGCTTGATACCATCGGCGGCATCGAGAAGATCAAGGGTATGGGTATCGGTGCTCCTAACGGTAACTACTATACAGGTACCATCGAGTTCGCTCCTAACCTTCCTTGGGCTCACGATGGCGTAGTGCCATTGGCTGATCTCTTCAGCAAGGCTTTGGGTATTCCTGTGGCTTTGACTAACGATGCGAATGCGGCTGCCTTGGGCGAGATGACTTACGGTGTGGCTCGTGGTATGAAGAACTTTATCGACATTACTTTGGGTACTGGTGTAGGTTCTGGTATCGTTATCAACGGTCAGATGGTTTACGGTAGCGATGGTTTCGCTGGTGAGTTGGGTCACGTAATCGTGGTTCCTGGCGAGGCTGGCCGCGTATGCGGTTGCGGCAGAAGAGGTTGTCTGGAGACTTACTGCTCTGCTACGGGTGTGGCTCGCACAGCACGCGAGTTCCTGGAGACAAGCGACGAGCCTTCTTTGCTCCGCGAGATGAAGCCAGAGGATATCACTTCTTACGACGTGAGTGTGGCTGCCGGCAAGGGCGATGCTTTGGCTAAGCGCATCTACGACTTCACAGGTAAGATGCTGGGTGAGGCTTGCGCCAACTTTGCTGCTTTCTCTGCACCAGAGGCATTCGTATTCTTCGGCGGTTTGACCAAGGCTGGTGACTTGCTGATGGAGCCTTTGAAGAAGGCATACGATGAGAATGTATTGAAGATTTACAAGGGCAAGGCTAAGTTCCTGGTATCAACTCTTGATGGCAGTTCTGCTGCCGTTCTCGGCGCCAGTGCCGTGGGTTGGGACTTGTAATTCCCATCTGATAATCTGATAATCTGACAATCAGATAAAAATATAAAAAATCCCAGGTGATGGTGAATCGCCTGGGATTTTTTTATATCTCCTATCCTCTTTACAACTCCAGGAAGTTCCTGACGATGGTCTTGCCTTCCGGCGTCAACACGCTTTCGGGATGGAACTGGATGCCATGGATATCGTAGTTCTTGTGCTTCAAACCCATGATGCAACCGTCATCGCTCACGGCGGTGACATCCAAGCACTCAGGGAAATTCGTTCTATCTACTACCCACGAATGGTATCTTCCTATCTCGATTCGCTTCTCCATGCCCTGGAATATCGGGTCGATGCCAAACTGGGTGCATGGGGTGGCTACACCATGATACACCTCCTTGAGGTTGGTGAGCTTGGCACCAAACGCCTCGCCTATCGCCTGATGCCCCAGACATACGCCCAGCATCGGCTTGATGCCTGCATACTTCCTGATGACATCCATCAACAACCCCGCCTCGGATGGGATTCCCGGACCCGGACTCAATATGATCTTATCAAATGGCTCCAACTCACGGAGCTGAAACTGGTCGTTGCGATACACCGTAACGTCCACGCCCAATTCCTTCACCAAATGTGCCAGATTATAGGTGAAGGAATCGTAATTATCTATGATTACTACTTTCATCTTATTAATGATTATTTACAGTTCTTCTGCAATATGAATCGCCTTGGTGAGGGCGCCCAACTTGTTATTGCACTCTTCCAACTCATACTGGTCGTTGCTCTTCGCCACGACTCCACTTCCTGCCTGGAACCAGAGTTCGCCATTGCGGCTGATGAAGGTTCGGATAACAATCGCCTGGTTCAAATCGCCATTCAAGCCGATAAATCCGATGCAACCGCCGTAGGCTCCACGATTATGAGGTTCCAGTTCGGAGATAATCTGCATCGCCCTCACCTTGGGCGCACCGCTCAGGGTACCGGCTGGGAAGGTATCAATGAACTCCTTGATGTGGTCGGCATCCTTATCGAGGGTTCCGCTCACACGGCTCACCAAGTGGATGACGTGGCTATAAAACTGCATATCCTTATAGAAATCTACCTTCACACCATGGCAGTTGCGGCTCAAGTCGTTGCGCGCCAAATCTACCAGCATCACGTGCTCGGCATTCTCCTTCGGGTCGTTGCGGAGGAACTCGGCAGCCTTTCTATCCTGCTCCATATCGCCTGTGCGACGGGTGGTTCCTGCTATCGGGTCAATAAATGCCTTGTCGCCCACGATGCGGTTGTGGGTTTCAGGAGAAGAGCCGAAGATGCGGAATCCGCCGAAATCGAAATAGAAGAGATATGGCGATGGGTTGATGCTGCGCAGGGCACGATAGAGCTTGAAGTCATCGCCCTCGTATTTCTGGATGAAGCGGCGGCTGACAACAATCTGGAAGACATCGCCCCGCAGACAGTGCTGGATGCACTTGCGGATGTTTGCCTTGTGCTCCTCGTCGGTAAGGGTAGAAAAGGTATCGCCCACCGGATGGAAATCATAAGGCTTCACATTCGCCTTGTTCACGGCCTTGAGCAGGGCATCGAGCTCAGGAAGTGAAGAGTGAGATTCTTCACTCTTCACTCTTCGTTCTTCACTCTCTTGAAGCGCAATCAGCTCCATTGTATTATTGAAGTGATCGAACACGATGATGTCCTTATACATAATATAATAGATATCCGGTGCATCATTCTTCGCCATGGTGGTATCCTTTACGGGGATATTCTCGAAATATCTCACGGCGTTGAAGGTGGTGAAGCCATAGAGTCCGCAGAAATCCTTGCCCTCTCCTTCTACGTGGAAGCTCTGGATGAAATCGTTGATGGCCTTGGAGATGGCGAGCTTGCACTGTTCGCCCTTGCCCTCGCCGAAAGTAGGCAGCGTTTCCTTCTCCACGCTGCCATCAGGATAGGTCTTGATGACCTCGCCATGGCTCACGGCGATGCTTGCCAGCGGATGAACGCCGATGAAGGACCGGGAGTTCTCGGAACCATGATAGTCGGAACTCTCCATCAGAGCCGACTGGGGATAAATATCTCTCAATCGCATATAGACTCCCACCGGCGTATAAAGATCGGCAAGAATCATGCGGGTTACTGTCGTATAATTAAACTTAGCCATTTTTTCTTATTGATTGAACTTTAACTAATTACACCCACACGCCCTGAAAGGGCAGAAGCTTCTAGCCCAGGGTAACACCCTGGGTAGTAATGAGTGTAAGCCTGTCGCCCTGAAAGGGCAAAAGCTTTAAAATACTTTAGAAATTTCCATATTCTCCAGCCATTTCCTTATGGCTCAAATAGGTCTCCACATCCTTGTCGCCACGGCCTGAAACAGTGAGGACAACCACATCATCCTTCTTGAACTTCATCTTCTTCAAGGCGGCTACGGCATGGGCACTCTCGATGGCTGGGATGATTCCCTCCATGCGGGTTAACTCATATCCTGCATAGATGGCCTCATCGTCCTTGATGGCAAGCACATGACTTCTGCCTCTTGTTGCCAAATCGGCGTGCATTGGTCCAATGCCTGGGTAATCCAAACCGGCACTGATGGTGAAGGCTTCTTCTATCTGACCATCTTCAGTCTGCATCACCAGGGTGCGGGCGCCGTGGATGATTCCCTCTGTTCCGCAATGCATGGTGGCAGCGGTATAGTTGGTGTCTATGCCATGACCGGCAGCCTCAGCGAGATAAATCTGAACACGGTCGTCGTCGATGTAATGATAGATGGTACCTGCGGCATTGCTTCCGCCACCCACGCAGGCGATGAGATAATCAGGATAATCGCGACCGATTTTCTCCTCCAACTGCCATTTCAGTTCCTCGCTGATGACGCTCTGCATCTTTGCCACGATATCAGGGTAAGGATGCGGACCCATGGTGGAACCTACGATATAGAAGGTATCCTGTGGGTGACAGCACCAGTCGCGGATGGCCTCAGAGCAGGCATCGCTCAGAGTCATATTGCCTGTGCGAACCGGGTTCACCTTGGCGCCCAACATCTTCATACGTTCTACGTTGGTATGCTGGCGCTCCACATCGGTGGCACCCATGAAGATTTCGCACTTCATATCCATCAGGGCACAGACGGTGGCAGTGGCAACGCCATGCTGTCCGGCACCCGTTTCGGCGATGATACGGGTCTTTCCCATCTTCTTCGCCATCAGAATCTGTCCGATGGTGTTATTGATTTTGTGTGCACCGGTATGGTTCAGGTCCTCACGCTTCAGATAGAGCTGGCAGCCATACTTCTCGCTCATGCGCTTGGCATAATAGAGAGGTGAAGGACGGCCCACGTAATCTTTCAAAAGGGCATAGTACTCATTTTTGAACTCCTCGCTCTCAATGATAGGCTTGTAAGCCTGCTGGAGTTCTGTTACACACTTATATAATATTTCAGGAACGTAAGCTCCTCCGAATTTTCCAAAAAATCCTTTATCGTCAACTTGATACATAATACTTAGTTTATAATTTACAGTTTATAGTTTATGATTTATAGTTTGCAGTTTACAGTTTATAATTTATTCAAGTTTCGCAAGTAACCTCCGGTCCCCGAAGGGGGCCAACTTTCAATAACCGCTGGTGGAATGACCGAAGGTC
>ENA-UEOZ01000620-UEOZ01000620.1-human-gut-metagenome-genome-assembly--contig:-NODE-620-length-21727-cov-285.059769_pt1 | contig 21727 bp, 15 predicted proteins | sample MGYA00242898_ERZ507912 | MGnify/ENA primary metagenome ERZ507912 (study PRJEB26167, sample SAMN06115410) | human gut metagenome | host: Homo sapiens | place: China:Chongqing | collected 2016-04-27... | reverse complement strand
CTACGCTCTTTTTTCATTACTTACACTGTTTTTGAATTGTTAAAACCGTGTAAAGCAAATCTGTATTAAGTCACTATTGCAGAAAAAAACGGCTCTTTTACAAGTCTGATTTCATAACGTTTCGCTAAGAAACTATATAACACACTGTGTATAAACACGTTATCTCAAACCGCTCAAAACTCAAGAGTTTCGCACCAAAGATTTTGTTGTGCGCTCAGCTCATAGTATTGAGCGTTAGAAATGCAATATTGTATTCGGAACCGCCGAAGAATTAGAAAAAAAACCGCTATATGAGCTGTTTAAAATAGCCCGCACCATCAGAACCAAAGCAGCGCTTTATAAAAACAAAAGAGGCTTTAATGCAGGTAACTCTTACTGCATTAAAGCCTCTTTTATATGATTGCGCGAAGCGTCTAAATCAAAATTGATAATTCAAAATGCGCATAGCGCACAATTCAAAACTCAAAATTCAAAACTCAAAACTCCATTACAGCGGAGTAGTGAAGATGTATGTACGGAGCACGTAATAGCTGATGATGCCGGCTATGTAGCCAACGAAAGCTATCCATGTGATCTTCTTCATATACCATCCGAAGGTGATCTTCTCCAGACCCATTACCACAACGCCTGCGGCGCTGCCGATGATGAGCATTGAGCCGCCCACACCGGCGCAGTAAGCGAGGAGCTGCCAGAAGATGCCGTCCACTGCCATGTCGCCTGTAGCGGCAACCGGATACATGCCCATGCAGCCTGCAACGAGCGGTACGTTGTCGACGATGCTCGAGAGGACACCGATGATGCCGGTGACGAGGTAGTGATTGCCGTCGAAGAAGACGTTCAGACCCTCGCCGAGAGCTCTAAGCACACCCACCTCAGAGAGGCAAGAGACAGCCATGAGGATGCCGAGGAAGAAGAGGATGGTGGACATATCCACACGTGAGAGCAAGTTGGTGACGCGCTTCTGTGTGCCCTCTGCGTCATGTCCGCGATGGAGATGACGATAGAACACCTCTGTGGTGGTCCAAAGAACGCCGAGCACGAGGAGGATGCCTACGAACGGAGGCAGATGTGTGATGCTCTTGAAGATGGGCACGAAAATCAGACCGCCCACACCGATTACGAAGACAGCCTTACGCTGTGTCTCTGTGAAGTCACCAGAGTCCTCGTCTGCACCAACCTTCACCTCCGGCATGTGAAGCTCGCCCTTGAGGCTGTACTGCAGGATGAACGCAGGAAGAACCATTGAAACGATGGACGGGATGAGAATCTCACTGATGACGCCAAGCGCTGTGATAAGGCCCTTGTTCCAAAGCATGATGGTGGTGACGTCGCCGATGGGCGAGAATGCACCGCCGGAGTTGGCTGCGATGATGACAAGCGAAGCATAGATGAGGCGGTCGTTGCGGTCAGCGACGAGCTTGCGCAGAATCATAATCATCACAATACTTGTCGTAAGGTTGTCAAGGATGGCTGAAAGGATGAAGGTGAGGAAAGCGATGCGCCATAGCAGGGCACGCTTCGAGTGTGTCTTCATCACCTTGCGCACCCAATTGAATCCGCCGTTCTGGTCGACAATCTCCACGATTGTCATAGCGCCCATCAGGAAGAAAAGCGTCGTAGAGGTGTCGCCGAGATGCTCCTGTATGATGGATGTCACCTTCTCCGCCATTCCCTCAATGCCACCGGCATAGTCGGGGTGCATCATTGTAAGAAACTGCAGCGGGTCGCACATATAGAGCGTCCAGCAAGCCACAAACATCAGCAGCGCCACGGCCGCCTTGTTCACCTTTGTCAGACTTTCCATGGCGATGCAAGCATAGCCTATAACGAAAGCCACGACAATCATGATTGTCAATGTTGTCATAATTCTTTTTCTTGGATATTGTTTTTTAAAGTTATTCTATATAGTCATCAGATTATACGAGGATGTAATAATTGCCTACAAAATTAGTAAATAAAACCATATAAAAAGAATTGATAACGCTATATTAATATATGTGTAAACAAAAAAAACGCAGACAACGGGGATTGATGCCGTTGTCTGCGTCTTATGGTGACGTCATGTCTGATTATTGTCTTATATAAGCCTTCTTACACGTATGTCTCGAGGAACTTGATGGTGCCTTCCACCTTCAGAGTCTCTGTTGTTGCTGGAATGAGGATGCTCTCGCCTGCCTTCAGAGTGATGGTGTTGCCCTCGTTGTCGGTGATGGTGCCTTCGCCCTTGAGTCCGATAAGGATGACGAAGCTGTCAAGCTCAGAATAGTCGAGAGTCATCGCCTCGTCGAGGTCGTACACGGCTGTATTGAAGTAAGGGCACTGCACGAGGCTCACACCCTGATTCTTCACCGGTGTGTAGTCTGTACGGTAGTTGCTCTCCACGTTGTAGTTGATGCACTCGGCTGCCTGCTTTGTGTGAAGCTCGCGGTAATTGCCGTTCTTGTCCTTACGCTTGAAGTCGTAGATGCGGTATGTAACGTCGCTGGTCTGCTGTATTTCAGCGAGGAAGCAGCCTGTGCCGATGGCGTGGATGCGTCCTGCGGGGAGGAAGAAGCAGTCGCCTTCCTTCACGTCATAGCGTGAGATGGCGTCACAGATGGTGTCGTTCTCCACCATTGCTGTATATTCTTCCGGTGTGATCTGCTTCTTGAGACCGCAGAGCAGAGTGGCGTCCTTGTCAGAGTCGAGGAGATACCACATCTCTGTCTTGCCGCGCTCCTTGCCCTGACGCTTTGCAATTTCGTCTGTGGGGTGCACCTGGATGGAAAGGTCCTGACGTGCGTCAATGAACTTGATGAGGAGGGGGAACTCATCGCCGAAGCGCTTGTAGTTGTCAGCGCCCACGAGCTTGTCCTTAAGCTCAGCCACTACTTCGTTGAGCTTCTTGCCTGCGTACGGTCCGTTGGCTACGACTGTCTCGTTGCCCGGCACGCCTGAGATTTCCCAGCTCTCGCCGACATTCTCCTGCTCTACGTTAAGGTGCTTGAAAGGGATGATCTTCTCGCCGCCCCAGATGGTGGACTTGAGAAGTGCGTTAAACTTAATTGGTTCCATAATTGATTTTATTTAGTAAGTTAATTTTCTTTCCAGAACTGGGGTGAGAAGATTACGAGGACGGAGAATATCTCCAGACGGCCTATCAGCATCAGCACGGAGCATATCCACTTGGCTGTGTCGGGGAGGATGCTCCATGACATTGTGGGGCCTATCTCCAGACCGAGCGTCGGACCTACGTTGCCTAAGCAGCTGAGCGTGATGGTGATGGCGTTGGTGTTGTCGATGCCCATCGCTATCATTGAGAACGAACAGAAGAGGCACAGGACAAGGTAGGTGGCGAGGAACGCCAAGAGCGTCACGCGCTTTGAGGACGGAACGTTGGTGCCGTCTATCTTCATGGGCAGGATGGCGTTGGGATGGAGCATCTGACGAAACTCGTTCTTGATGACCTTGAGCACCATAACCGCTCTGATGCACTTGAAGCCGCCGCTCGTCGATCCGGAGCAGGCGCCAAAGAACATGCAGACAGCGAGCACCACCCACGTCACATGAGGCCACTTGCCTGGGTCGTCGGCAAGAAAGCCGGTGGTGGTGATGAAGGACACCACGTGGAAGAGACTGCTGCGGATGGCTGGTTCCAGGCTGTATCCGTTCTTCCACATCAGCTCTACGACAATGAACGCCGAGAATGCCAAGACCACGAAGAAATAGAACTTGAACTCCGAACTGCGCAGCAATGTGGAGATGCGACGCTGCGAGGCGGTCATATACAGCAACGTGAAGTTGGCGCCTGCTATGAAGCAGAAGAACGTCAGGATGTACTGGATGGCTGGCGTGAACAACGAGTAGTCGCTGTCCACGGCGAATCCTCCGGTGGCTGCCGACGTAAACGCATAGTTGATGCTGCGGAATACGTCCATTCCTGCCAACATCAATGATCCTATACAGAAGATGGTGATGAGCAGATAAACCACCCATATCCACTTGGCTGTGGTGCTGAGACGGGGATGGAGCTTGGTCTTTATTGGTCCGGTTGCCTCCGCTGCGAACACCTTTACGCTTCCTCCGACAAGGGAGGGAAGGATGGCAATGGTGAAGAACACGATGCCGAGACCGCCTATCCACTGTATCAGCGAGCGCCAGAACAGAATGCCGTGAGGCAGGACGCTGACATCGTCAATGATGGTGGCGCCGGTGGTGGTAAATCCGGACATTGTCTCGAAGAAGGCGTCCGTGAACGAGGGCAGATAGCCTCCAATGACGAAGGGCATTGTTCCCACAAGGGAGAACACCACCCACGTGAGCGCCACGACAAGGTAAGCGTCGCGGCGTGAGAGCGAGTTGTCGCAGCCATGACCGAGATAGCGCAGGACGAAGCCAGAGGCTATGGAGACGGCGATGGACGTTCCGAACGCCAGGACGTCGTCCTCATGATAATAGAAAGCCACGCCAAGACACATGAGCAGCATCACCGACTCGATGAAGAGCAGCGAGCCTAATATCTTGTATATCAACTTCAGGTTTATCATACGAACAGTTTCTCTATCTTCTTCATGTTGATATTATGACAGAACACCATAACGGAGTCGCCGGGCTGTATCATTGTGTTACCGGATACGAGGTAGCCCTGTCCGTCGCGGACGAGTCCGCCGATGGTCATACCCTGCGGCATACCCAAGTCCTTTACGGGCTTGCGGGTTATCTTGGCTCCCTCGCAGGGAATGAATTCCGCTACGTCGGCATTGGCAGTCATAAGGAAGCGCACGTTGTGGACATTGGCGTCAAGCATCATCTGATAGATGTGGCTGGCGGCAATCGACTTCTTGTTGATGATTGTTCCGATGTCAAGGCTCTCCGCCATGCTGATATAGTCGATGTTCTCCACCATTGCAACGGTCTTGCGCACACCGAGTCGCTTGGCTGTGAGGCAGGCGAGGATGTTGGTTTCGGCATTGCCGGTAAGCGCCACGAACGCCTGTGTGTTCTTTATTCCCTCTTCGATAAGGAGCGAGAGGTCGCGTCCGTCACCGTTGATGACGAGAGCGTCTTCGTCTTCAAGGAGCGAATTGAGTCGCTCGCAACGCTGTTCGTCAATGTCAATAATCTTTACGTCCATGTAGCTGGGCATGGTCTTGACGGTACGCACGGCAGTGGCGCCGCCTCCCATTATCATCACGTTCTTCACGTCAACGTAATGCTCCTTGCCCACAATCTTCCTTATATAAGGTATATACTGTCTGGTGGTCATGAAGTAGGCGAGGTCGTAGAGTTGGAGGCAGTCGTTACCGCCCGGTATGATGGTCTCGCCGTCGCGCTTGATGGCCACGATATGATAAGGATCCTCAGGTCCGCAGAGATTTCGCAGCGGCTGGTCGAGGATGGTGCATGACTGGCGCAGCTTCACGGCGAGCATCACCAGCGCTCCTCCGTGAACATCCCAGCGCTGTCTTACCCACGACATCTTCAGTCCGTTGTTGATGTCGGTGGCAGCAAGCATCTCCGGATAGATGATGGAGCTGACGCCCAGTCGTCCGAAGAAAGCCTGGAGGTCAGGCTCGATGTATTCAGAGTTGTCTATTTTAGCCACCGTCTTCTTGGTGCCGAGTCCGTTGGCAAGGACGCATGACGCCATGTTCTGGCTCTCGTCCGGCGTTACGGCAATGAAGAGGTCGGCATGTTCAGCCCCAGCCCTTCGCAGCGCCTTCACGCTGGTGGGCGACGCCTCCATTGTGAGGATGTCCACGTCAGACCCGATCCGTGCGAGTCGTTCCTCGTCAGAGTCGATAACGACGATGTCGTCATGCTCTCGCGAGAGAAGGCGCGCTAAGTGTGTACCTATGGCATAGGCACCGGCTATGATGATTTTCATAATGTCTTAAGAATGTATATTAGATGTATTGGTAATGGCATCGACGATGGCGTCAATGTCAGTACCAGCTATATGGCGCAACTGTTCCACCGTGCCATGCTCGATGAAGCGGTCCGGCAGACCTATGCGCTTGACAGTGACGTCCTTGTCATGGTCGCTCATCCATTCCAGTATGGCAGATCCGAATCCGCCAGCTCGCTGTGCGTCCTCCACGGTGACGACGCGGCGGAATGTGGAGGCGATGCTCTCAAGGAGTTCTTCGTCAAGCGGCTTGCAGAAGCGCATGTCGTAATGGGCTACGCTTAACTGCTGTCCGCTCTGCTCAATGCGGTCAATGGCTTTTACCACGTCGTTGCCAATCGGTCCGTAACTGAGGACGGCTACGTCCGTGCCTTGGCGCAGACAGCGGCCCTTTCCGACGGGTATCTCCTCGAACGGGCATTCCCAGTCGGCTCCCATAACTCCCTTACCCCTTGGATAGCGTATCACGACAGTGCCCTTGTCAGGCAGCTGTGCCGTGTACATCATGCAGCGAAGCTCAGCCTCGTTCATCGGTGAGCAGAGCGTAAGGTTGGGCACGCAGCGCAGGGCAGCGATGTCGAAGACACCGTGATGTGTGGGTCCGTCCTCTCCCACCAGTCCGGCTCTATCGAAACAGAACACCACGGGGAGATTAAGAACGGCAGCGTCATGTATGATATTGTCGTAAGCACGTTGTGCGAACGCGCTGTAAATATTACAGAAAGGCATCAGTCCGTCCTTCGCCATACCGCACGAGAAGGTGGCGGCATGTCCTTCAGCGATGCCCACATCAAACACGCGGTCAGGCATTTCCTTCATCATGATGTCCATGGAGCAGCCCGTCGGCATGGCTGGCGTAACGCCGACGATGCGCGGATTCTGACGTGCAAGTTCGAGAAGCGTCTTGCCGAACACGGTCTGGTATTTAAGCGGATAAGGACTGTCCTCCTTCTTGATGCGCTCTCCAGTCTCGGCATCGAAGAGTCCGGGGGCGTGCCAGATGGTAGCCTCCTTCTCCGCCGGGGCATATCCCTTGCCTTTCACGGTGTGGAGATGCAGGAGCTTGGGACCGCGCATGTCCTTGAGCTGTTCCAGTATGCGCACCACCTCGCTGACATTGTTGCCGTCGAACGGTCCGAAGTAGCGTATGTTCATGCCCTCGAAGATATTCTGCTGATGGGCAAGCGCCGACTTCAGGGCATTGTTGAGGCGGATAAGCCCTTTCCTGCGGTTTTCATTAAGGTAGCCTTTGGAATGGAGCCATTGCGAAGCCTTGAAGCGCAGGCGGTTGTATGTGGCGCTGGTATCGAGATTGAGCAGATACTTCTCCATGCCGCCCACGGCACGGTCAATACTCATATCATTGTCATTAAGAATGATAAGGAGGTCGTTTGGCGACGACGACACATTGTTAAGGCCCTCGAAAGCCAGTCCTCCCGACATCGCACCGTCACCGATTACGGCAACGACATGGCGTGAGTCGTTGCCGGTCTTGCGTGCCGCCACAGCCATACCGAGCGCCGCCGAAATAGAATTAGAGGCGTGTCCGCACGTGAAAGTGTCGTACTCGCTCTCCATCGGGCTCGGGAAAGGCCTAATGCCGTGCAACTTACGGTTGGTGGAGAAACATCCGCGACGGCCTGTGAGCATCTTATGCCCATAGGCCTGGTGTCCCACGTCCCACACAATACGGTCAAACGGGGTATTGAAGACATAGTGTAAGGCCACTGTCAACTCCACCACACCAAGCGAAGAGGCCAGATGTCCGGGGTTGACGGCAAGCTCCTCCACAATGACGTGGCGGAGTTCGGAGCACACTTCTTCAAGCTGCTCCACCCTTAACTTGCGAAGGTCGTCGGGATATTCAATCTTTCCTAATAATCCTAAGTTGTCGTTGTTCATGAGGTTTGTGATGTAAATGCTACGGAAGGCTTTATCGTCTCTATGGGACAGCTTTTGCTGACCTAAAGCATTGGTTTTCGCCCTTTCCAACTTGCAAAGATAATGTAAATGGCTGAAAGGACAAAAATTTTTTGGCTATTACATATAATTTGATTATTTTTGCAAAGTTTTTGAGAGGCAAATGCTTGCCGATACTGAACAATCACGATAACACAGATTTAAAATACGATAAACAATTAAACATTTTTGCTTGTGAAAAAATGAGTAGCCCCACTAATTTCAACTACCACAGCGACCGTATGCTCATTGGTGCTGTATTAATCGGAGACATTATCATTGCCACCCTGACATTCCTGCTTTTCTGCAGACACATGCCAGGCATCTGTCACGATGATGCAATACGCCAGACCATCACGGTCAGCATCATGCTCTACTTCGCCTGTACGTACCGTAACGGCGTAGTGCTTCATCGCCGCCGCGCGAGCACGCATCTCATTGTGATGCGCGTAATGAGCAACATGTTCAAGTTTACAATCCTCAACATCCTGGTTTTCACCATCGGCGACTTCTGGCATATGGCACCAGCAAAGTATTTGCTTTGTATATTGACGATGACCGTACTGATATCCATCTATCGTGTATTGGTGAGAAGAATAGTAGTAGCATGGCGCCGTAAGCCCAATCACGTCCACAACGTAGTGATTGTCGGAAGTTCGGAGAACGCTGTCGAGCTCTACAAGGAGGTAATGGAAACCGCCACATTGGGATACAATGTCAACGGTTACTTCGACGACGAACGCAACCCGCTGTTCCCCGAAAAGGCAACATACCTCGGCAAACCGGAGGACGTGCTGGAATATCTCAAGAAGCATCCGGAGGTGCATGAGGTGTATTGCTGTCTGCCTTCGAAGCGCAGCGCAGAGATTCTGCCAATCATACATTATTGTATGCAGAACTTCCTCCACTTCTTCAGTATGCCTAACGTACGCAACTATGTGCACCACCGTATGCACTTCACCATGTTCGGCAACGTGGCATGCATGAGCCTCTACAACGAACCGCTGTCACGCGTGGAGAACCGCTTCATCAAGCGTGCCTTCGACATCATCGTTTCGCTTATCTTCCTCTGCACACTCTTCCCGTTCATCCTGCTCCTCGTGGGCATCGTGACGAAGATAACAATGCCTGGACCGATATTCTTCAGACAGAAGCGTACGGGTCTTGACGGCAAGGACTTCTACTGTCTGAAGTTCCGAAGCATGAAGGTGAACAAGGATGCCGACACCGTGCAGGCTACGCTCAACGACCCACGTAAGACAAAGTGGGGCAACATCATGCGTAAGACCAATCTTGACGAGATGCCACAGTTCATCAATGTGCTCCTCGGACAGATGAGTATCGTGGGTCCGCGTCCGCACATGGTGAAGCAGACCAACGACTACTCGAAGATAATCGACTACTATATGGTGCGCCACCTCATAAAGCCGGGCATCACCGGATGGAGCCAGGTGACGGGCTTCCGTGGCGAGACAAAGGAAATATACCAAATGGAAGGTCGCGTAAGAGGCGACATCTGGTATATGGAGCACTGGACTATCTGGCTCGACATATATATTATGTATAAGACAGTGGCAAACGTAGTGCAGGGCGACAAGAACGCCTACTAAACGCAGAAGCACAAAAAGAAGATTATATCAATCTTCAAGCAATTAATATAACTGCAAGATAACCAAAACTCGGACAGGCGGCGCATAGATTGCGCTGCCTGTCTTTTTTTGTGCTAAAGAGAGCGATACACGCTTTCTGTTATTTTGCCTTATTAGCCTTAAATAAAAAAAGCAGCGGTCCGCCCATGAGCGAACCGCTGCCTATATTTTAACAACTTACCAAATTTTCTTTCCTCGAAAGAAGAAGGGTTGTTTGTGTCTGACTAACCGAAGTTATCCTTACTTCATGTCAATCTTCTTACCCATACTTACGGCCTGTGCAATTGTTATTGCTACGATGGCCAAAATCAACATTGTTACCATAATCTTTTTACCTTTCTTTTAATTAATTTGTAAATCCGTTATCTGAGCCAAAACCTTCACAAGCTTAAGAGGCTCCGTTATGTTATCCTGTGTATTTATGTTTCTTTTTACGCTGCAAAGATACTATTTGCAGATTGTGTACGCAAACATATTAACAAAAAAGTATACCTTTACAGCCTTTTGTTGACACAAGTCAAAAAAGAATGGAGGTATACTTTGTATGTTTTACTGATATCTTTCGGGCACTTTCGTCACGCTTCCCGAGAACACGAAGGGGTTTTCGATTATGAACCAGGAGTGGTCGTCGCCGCGTTCAAAGTCGACAAAGAGGCGGTTAATGGTGATGGTGAAGGTGTCGCCGTGACGCTCTATCATGAGGTCGCTGTTGGGTTTGTCGCCCGTCTCAGCCAGATAATATTCGCTTTCGCCATCGCCCTTGGGCATATTGATGGCGCCCTGCATACTCCATTCGCCGCCTTTAACGATCATAGACGAAAGATTCTCAAGCCTTACGTCAGACTTGAAGGAGACAACCATAAAGGAGAACTTGGATGGCATGTGGCTCTTGCCCGTAGCAATGGTGCGATAATAGTCGAAAGAGAAGAACTCCAGTTCGCAGTCGTACAGACTGTCTCCGTCATTGCGACTGCCGTCTTTCTTGCATGCCCAATAGGCATTGCCGAATGAGTAAGAATTGCGTCCCACTTCAAGGACGGCTTTCACCTCATCCTGTTTGTTACTGATTTCATCCTCTGCACTACACGAACCGAGAAGTACGGAAGAGAAAATGCTACATAATAATAGCATGAATAATTTAATCGTCTTCATAAGATAAGAATTTAGAATACATTATAAATTTAGAAAATATACTATAAAAGCAGTAGTTGATTATTTCTGTATCAGATTAGTATTGGGGCTTATTAATCCCCTATTTTCATTATAAGTCTGGTGCAAATGTACTAAAAATATCCGAACATGTTTGTCATTTAGTAAAAAAAATTTGCTCAACCCCCAAAAAGGTCTTAACTTTGTTAAGTATATGGAAAATCTTTATTAATATTATTATACCGAAAAAACTAATGAAAAGAATCTTTCTACTTTCAGCGGCTGCCATCGTGTCGGCTGCTCTTTCGGCGCAAACCGTTGCCAAGATGAGCGACATGAAGCCCGAAACGAAGGCTATGGCGGTGAGCCTCAAGCTTACTGGCGAACTGACTACAGAGGGAAACAGCGACTATCGTCAGCTCCGCGACCTCTGCTTCCAGCTCCGCGACCTCGACCTCAGCGATGCCAACAGCACCGTTCTTCCGAAGAACGCGTTTCATTCACGTCACCAGCTGGAACATATCAAGCTCCCGAAAATCCTCAAGACCATCGAGTCGCAGGCGTTCTTTGCTTGCGATAAGTTGCAGGAGATAACCATCCCCGCCTCCGTAACAAACATCGGAGAGGCTGCATTCTCTGGCTGCAAGGGCTTGGAGAGCATCGTAATAGAGGGTAGTCCTGTGCTTGGTGAGTACGCTTTCGCACGTCTTGAGGGTCTTAAGACTGTCAAGGTGAACTCAAAGGTGCCGCCTCGTGCAGACGTATCGACATTCTATGGCATCAATCGTTCGCAGGTGAAGCTGATTGTACCGAAGGGCTCAGAGGCTGCATATAAGAAAGCACCGGGTTGGAGCCGCTTCTTCGCCGAGCCGAAAACAGCCAAAGAGGTGAGCGACCCGTCCATGTGCCTTGCGCCGTATCCTATGGAGTTGAGCGTGTTGAATGGCGCCAAGGGCATTGACGTGCAGACAGCATGGAACATCGTTGCAACTGAAGGGCTGCAGAACGAGCAGAATCAGGCTCGCCGTATGCTCACAGAGCGTATCGGCAACATCGTCAACAACAGACAGCGCGGCATCGTGCTCAACCTTTCACTCGACCAATCCCTCACTGACAATGAGGCTTACACGCTGGCTGTGGACGCCAAGGGCGTAACCATTAAGGGCAAGACAGCGCAGGGCGTGTTCTGGGGACTGATGACTTTAGACCAGATTCTGCGCGGTAGCGGCAACAAGGAATGCGTGGACGTCATCCCGCAACTCACCATTAAGGATGCTCCCCGCACTCATGTACGTGAGCTGATGGTCGACCCTGCTCGTACCTTCATACCCTTCGACGACCTGAAAGCGTTCATCCCAGAGATGGCACGCTATAAGCTCAACGCCCTGCATCTGCACCTCGTGGACGACCAGGCATGGCGTATAGAGATAAAGAAGTATCCGCAACTTACAGAACAGGCTTCCTCACGATGGGGTCAGGACGACATGCTCGCTCCTTACAAGGGCTTCTACACTCAGGAACAGATGCGCGAACTGGTGAAGTATGCCGCTACATATCACGTCGAGATAGTGCCTGAAATAGAGATGCCGGGACATGAGGTGGCTGCCATCAGCGTCTTCCCTGAGCTTACCTGCCATCAGCGTCAGGTGCCCGTCCGCACCACATGCGGCGTATCCAACGAGCTGCTCTGCCCCGGTAACGACTTCACATACGAGTTCCTCGGCAACGTATTCAAGGAGATAACCGACATCTTCCCGTCTAAATACATACATCTTGGTGGCGACGAAGCTGGCAATCCCGCGCTCGACTGCTGGACAGACTGCCCGAAGTGTAAGGCGCTGAAGCGAAAGCTCGGCATCCCGTCGACGGACCGTTCGGAGAACTGGAAGCTGCAGGGCTACCTCTTCGACCGCGTCATCGAGCTGCTTCGCGACACCTATCACAAGACCCCGATGTTCTGGTATGAGTCTGACTTCAAGGAGATACAGCCGGGCTGTGTGACATTCGCATGGCGTAGCGGACAGACCAAGGAGGCGCTTGACGCTGCCGTACGAAACAACGCACGCATAATGCTGTGCCCCGGTGAGCACTGCTACTTCGACTATCCGATGGCGAAGGGCGACATGCCTGAGGTGAACTGGGGAATGCCCGTAACTTCACTGAAGGACGCTTACGCCCTTGATCCGGCTTGGGGAATGGGAGCAGAGTTTGAGAAGAACAATCTCTTCGGCGTGGCTGGCACTCTCTGGAGCGAGTGCATAAACACTCCCGAGCGAATCAGCTATCAAGCTTACCCGCGTGCAATAGCACTGGCGGAGGTAGGATGGAGCACAGCAAACGTTCGCTCATGGGAAGGCTTCGTAAAGCGACTGAAGCCTACTATGAAGGATATGATGAGACGCGGAGTGACCGCAAGCTTGGAATACTAAGAGCGGTAAATAGGAATTTATCTAACGAAGTTGAGAGTTGAGATTTGAAATTTGAGAGTTCTTGCTAAGGCAAGCGGCAAAGCCGAGCGATGATTACCTTATTAAGTATATTATAATCAATATGATTAACTATCATACATACCATAACTCTCAACTCTCCATTCTCAACTCTCAACTAAATAAACTGCAATTTATCGCTGAGATAAACAAAAAAAATAGGAGTTACGAATTATGGTTGTGGATAACCTTAACTCGTAACTCCTATTTCGTTATTCTTAAATGCCGCTTAGAGAATCTGCAGCACTTCCTTTATGTCCTCAATCTTACGCAACTCATCCATGATGACGCGTACTTCGCTGCGGTCATGTACACGCAGTTCGATGGTGCCGTTGAAGATGCCCTCATCGCTGGAGATGGTGACACGGTGAATGTTGACATCAAGCTTGTCAGAGATTACCTCCGCCACATCATGAAGCATACGCTTGCGGTCGATACCCGAAATCTGAACGGTGGCGTCAAAGAACATCACCTTGTGCATGTCCCATTTGGCGTCAAGGATGCGATTGCCGAAACTGGTCTTCAGCTTGGAAGCCACGGCACAGTCGCGACGGTGAATTTCTATGCGGTTCTTGTTGTCGATATATCCGAGGATGTCGTCACCCGGAATCGGATGACAGCACTGCGGGAAGACAAACGTGGAGATATTCTCCTCATTTATTATTACCGGCTTCTTCTTATTGAAGCCATCCCCTACAATGAAGAAGCTGCGCTTCGTATCGTCTTTCTTGTCGTTATGCGAGAAGAAAGGCACGAACTTTCGCCAGCCGCCTCCCGTGTTCTCAGCCTTCTTGCTGCGCAATTCGTCGAGGTCGTTATCGCCGAGCAATATGGTGCGCTTGCCGATGGCGAGGAAGAGAGCCTCATTGTTCTTCATCTCATGCAGGTCGCAGAGCTTGTTAAGGACGGGAGTGTTCATCTCCAGCTCGTTCTTGCGGAGCCAATCGTCCAGAATCTGCTCACCGCGCTTCTGCAGTTCGCGGTTATTGCGGCGCAGAATGGCAGTGATCTTGCCCTTTGCCTTAGCCGTGGACACGAAGTTTATCCATGACGCCTGCACATGCTGCGAATTGGATGACAGCACCTCCACCTGGTCGCCGCTGTTAAGGCGATGGCTGAGAGGCACCAGCTTATGATTTACCTTCGCACCTATACAATGCGAGCCGAGGAATGTATGTATCTGGAAAGCGAAGTCGAGCACCGTACATCCTGCCGGCATAGTCTTGATTTCGCCCTTCGGTGTGAATACGAAGATCTCGTTGGCGAAGAGGTTCAGCTTGATGGTGTCGAGGAAGTCCATGGCGTCCGGCTGCGGATCGTCAAGAATCTCCTTGATGGTGGAGAGCCAGTTGTTCAGCTCAGAGTCGTCATCGACAACCTCCGTCTCGCCCTCCTTGTATTTCCAGTGTGCGGCAAAGCCCTGCTCAGCCACCTCATCCATGTGGTCAGAACGAATCTGCACCTCTATCCACTTGCCCTGCTTCGACATCAATGTGACGTGCAAAGCCTGATAGCCGTTGGCTTTCGGGTGGTTCACCCAATCGCGCAGACGGTCGGGATGCGACTTATATATCTGGTTTATAGCCACATATATCTTGAAGCATTCGTTTATCTCCTCCGAGCGAACCTTCGGCGTATAGATGATTCGCACGGCGAGGATGTCATATATCTCCTCAAAGGTGACGTGCTTGTTCTGCATCTTGTTCCATATCGAGTATGGACTCTTCACGCGTGCCTTTATTTCGTATTTCAGCCCCATGTCATCAAGGATGGCTCTGATGGGCTTTGTGAATGACTCGAAGAGCACATCACGCTGTGCCTGTGTGTCAGCCAGCTTCGACTTGATGTAGGCATACTCCTCCGGATGTTCGTAGCGGAAAGAGAGGTCTTCCAGCTCCGTCTTTATCTTGTTAAGACCGAGGCGGTTGGCAAGCGGGGCATATATATATAATGTCTCGCCCGCTATCTTATACTGCTTATTGGCTGGCTGCGACTCCAGTGTGCGCATATTGTGCAGACGGTCGCAAATCTTGATGAGGATGACGCGGATGTCGTCACTCATCGTGAGGAGCAGCTTCTTGAAGTTCTCAGCCTGTGCCGACTTATGATCATCGAATATGCCTCCAGAAATCTTCGTCAGTCCGTCAACAATCATAGCCACCTTCTCTCCGAAAATGTTCTCTATGTCCTCGACGGTATAGTCCGTGTCCTCCACGACGTCATGCAACAGGGCGGCGCAAATACTGGTGCTTCCCAGTCCCATCTCCTCCACGGCGATGCGTGCGACGGCAATGGGGTGCATGATGTAAGGTTCGCCTGAGAGTCTGCGCACACCTTTGTGCGCCTGCTTGGCGAAGTTGAACGCCTTTGTGATGATGTCCACCTTCTTGCGGTGTGGCGATGCCAGATAAATGTCAAGCATTCCTTTGAAGGCTGCCTCTATCAACTTGTCGTCAGCGGCTTCGCGCTGCAGTTCTTTCTCTTTAATGTCGTCCATGATCAGAGTCTCCTATTAATTGGCGTGATGATTTCTGTAAGGTATGGTAGTTTTGCGGCTACTAACGTCCGAGCCGTTACTTTACGCGAAGCTTCTTGCCTGCGCGTATGTTGCTGCCGCTGATTTTATTTAGTTTCTTGAGCTTGCTTACGGTTGTTCCGTTACGCTGAGCGATTTCTGAGAGTGTATCACCCTGTCGGATGGTCACGTTCTTTGAGCGTTCTCTTCTGTTCTTCTTTTTACGTGAAGAGCGTGTGGAGCGTGAAGAGCTGCTATACTGGCGTGTGGGGCGTGACGAGTAAGAGGGAGCGTCGCTGTTGACCTCCACCTCCTTACGCTTCGACAGGAGAGCGTCGGCGTTGTAGGCATAGATGGAGTCCTCCTTGTCGATGAAGTCGTTGACGAGCATCTGCGGCAGACGCAATGCGGAAGGCTTTGACGATCCGTTGACGATGTTGCGTCTATACTGCGGATTGAGCTGCTTTATCTGGTCCACATCGATGCCGAGCACGTTAGCCACCTGCTCGAAGTGTACGTCACGGTTAACCATGACGGTGTCTGTCTTCGAAGGCAGTTCTGTCTCCATCGGGCAGATATTGTGTTCGCAATAGTAGTTCATGATGTAGTTGGCGGCGATGAATGCCGGCACATATCCACGTGTCTCCTTCGGGAGGTAAGGATAAATCTTCCAGTAGTCGGTCTCGCCCTTCGAGCGGTGGATGGCCTTGTTGATGGTCTCCGGACCGCAGTTATATGCGGCAATCACCAGATTCCAGTCGCCGAATATGCGATAGAGGTCGCGAAGGTACTGCGCTGCTGCATACGACGCACGCACGGGGTCGCGACGTTCGTCCACGAGCGAATTCACCTCCAGTCCGTAGTGCTTGCCGGTGGTGATCATAAACTGCCACAGACCGGTGGCACCCACGCGCGAAACAGCATTAGGATTGAGCGCCGACTCGATAACCGGCAGATACTTCAGCTCCAACGGCAGTCCGTACATCTCGAGAGCCTGCTCGAATATGGGCATGTAGAAGTTCTGTGCACCGAGCATGGCGCTGACCGAACGGCGCAGACGACCGCTATAACGGTCGATAAACACCTGAACGATGTCGTTATACGGCATTTCCATAACCGACGGAATGCGGCTAAGACGCTCCTTGTATACTTCCTTGTCGTATACAGGATTGATGTCCATCATGTTGCAGTCCGTGTTAGCTTTGAGGTAAGTATTGTGGTTGTAAGCGCTGAGCAGACTGTCATAGTCTTGCGTCAGTCCCTCTGGCAGGTCTATAATTTCCTTCTTTCCTTCAGCGTCCGTCACCGTTATCTCTTTGTCGTCGCTATGCGCGAAGATGGGGTTAGAGAATGTGAGAAGCGCTGTCGCTATCAATATTAATGTCTTTTTCATCTATATATATAAATGTGTATGTCGTTTCTGTATGTTTATGTTGCTTGTAATCGAGAATGCCTGATGTTCTCAGAAATTGAGGCTGCAGCTCACTCCTAAGCTGTTGTCGCGGAGCGGATTGGTCTGCAGGCCGTTGTTGCTGCGGTTGATGATTGTCGGCTCCACTCTCAGACTGAGGTCCTTCGAGATGTCGAACTCTGACAATGACGCGTCAACGTATGCGTCAATGATGGATATGGCGTAAACGCCGACAAGGCAGAAGAAGCTCAGGTCTCTCCATCTGCGGAACTTGTCCTTACGATTCTTGAAGAGCCGTTGGTAACGATCGAGGTTGGAAGAGTCGATCTTTGCTCCGAGATGCAGAAACTGGTTGTAGCTCTGCGTGTTCGGATCGTCGTCCATGATGTCCATATAAGCCTGCGAATAGTCGCGGAACATCTGGTTGTTCCATCGCATGGCGTAAGCGCAACCTACGAATCCGCCGTAGACGAACGGCAGCTTCCAGTACTTGCGGTTGTATATCTGTCCTGCTCCCGGCAGCACGATGGCAAGCCACATCGCCCTCTTGGCGTTCGGACGCCATGTGGCCCAATTGCGTTTTGGCCGCACGTTCTTAAGGGTGTCTGCCATAAAGATACGACCGTCCACCACGCTGTCCTCATAGACGGCGCGGTTAACGACGACGCTGTCCGAGACGGCATGTGTAAGGCTGACGCTGTCGGCTGACACCTCTTCCTTCTGTGCGGCTGCCGGCGATGCAAGGCACAGGGCCATGCACACGAGCAGCGACTGCAATATATGTGACGTTATGTTATTTTTCACTGTTGTTTCATTTTGTCGAAGGCGCTCATAATGCGCTCCAGTTCCTCCTCGTTGGCAAAGGGAATGGTGATTTTTCCTTTTCCCTTCGGCGAGCATGTCATCTGCACCTTGGTCTGCAGGAAGTCCGAGAGGTGGCTTCTGAGAGCGTTATACTCTTCCGGCAGCTTTGCCTTAGCCACAATCTTCTTTCCGCTGTCCACGTCCTCTCCGTTCTTGAGCATCTGTGCCATCTCCTCCACCTTGCGTACGGAGTAGCCGTTCTTTATCACCTCGTTGAACAGCTTTATCTGCAACGACGGCGACTCCACGGCAAGCAGCGCTCTGGCATGACCCATATCTATCTCTCTCTTCTGCAGAGCTATCTGCACCTGGGCTGGCAAACGTAGCAGTCGGAGATAATTGGTGATGGCGGTGCGGCTCTTTCCGACGCGCTCAGACACCTTCTCCTGCGTCATTCCCTCCGCATCGAGGAGATGCTCGTAAGCCAGAGCAATCTCTATGGCGTTGAGGTCCTCACGCTGTATGTTCTCGATGAGCGCCATTTCCATGACGTTCTCGTCCTTGATGGTTCGGATGTAAGCCGGTATGGCGCTGAGTCCGGCTATCTGCGAAGCCCTCCAGCGTCGCTCACCGGCGATGATCTGATAGCGTTCGTCGGCTATCTGACGCAGCGTTATGGGCTGTATGATGCCAATCTCGCGTATGCTTGCCGCCAGTTCTTCCAGCGCTATGGCGTCAAACTCTCGTCTTGGCTGGTTGGGGTTAGCCTCAATCTGCGAGAGCGGTATCTCGTTTATGGTTGACGTTCCCTCGGTGCGTGCACCGGCGTTGTCGAAGAGGGCGTCCAGTCCCTTGCCTCCGTCGATGTCGTCAAGTCCGCGTCCGAGTACGTTTCTGCTGTATTTCTTATGTACGGCCATTATTGTCTTTATTGTTTTTTAGTCGTTAGCCGTATTGTCGGCTGCATTGTCGCGCGTGGCGTTCTTATTGATAATCTCCTTGGCGAGAGCCATGTGGTTCTTCGATCCCACCGAGTCGGCATCATAGAGGATGACCGGAATGCCGTGTCCTGGGCTTTCGCTCAGCTTGACGTTACGCTGTATGACGGTCTTGAATACCAGTTCCTGGAAGTGTCGCTTCACCTCGTCATAAATCTGATTGGCGAGTCGGAGGCGGCTGTCAAACATCGTGAGCAGGAATCCCTCTATCTCGAGTGACGGATTGAGCTTGCTTTTGATAATCTTGATGGTATTGAGCAGCTTCGTGATTCCCTCAAGCGCGAAATACTCGCACTGCACGGGTATTATCACCGAGTCGGCAGCAGTAAGCGCGTTCACGGTGATCAGTCCGAGCGACGGGCTGCAGTCAATGAGTATGTAGTCGTAGTCATCCCTTATCTGTTCCAGCATATTCTTCACCACACGCTCGCGGTTCTTGATGTTGAGCATTTCTATCTCAGCTCCCACAAGGTCGATATGGCTCGGAATGATGTCCAGTCCGTTGATGTCCGTTGTGTATACGGCGTCGTGGACGTCAGCCTGGTCGATGATGCATTCGTAGAGTGAGCAGTCGATTTCGTTAAGGTCTATTCCGAGTCCGCTTGAGGCGTTAGCCTGAGGGTCTGCGTCGACCACAAGTACGGTCTTTTCCAGTGTGGCAAGCGATGCCGCAAGGTTTATTGTTGTCGTTGTCTTACCGACGCCACCCTTTTGGTTGGCGAGTGCTATTATCTTTCCCATTTCTGTCCAAAATTATTTGGCAAAGTTACATATTTTATGCGACATACTGCCCGTTTAAACCTTTTTTCGTACTTTTGCAAGCGAATTATAGTCAAATTTATGAATAATAAAAGACCGTTAATACTAATTTCGAACGATGACGGCTATCAGGCCAAAGGCATCAATTCGCTTGTGGATATGCTCCGCGACATGTGCGACATTCTGGTATGTGCTCCCGATTCCGCAAGGTCGGGATTTGCCACAGCCTTCACCTCTTCGGTGCCTCTACGCCTGAAGCTGCAACGCAAGGAGGAGGGTCTGGAGGTATATTCCTGCAACGGCACACCGGTGGACTGCGTGAAGGTGGCACTCGTCGAGTTCTTCAAGGACCGCATGCCCGACATGATAATCGGCGGCATCAATCATGGCGACAACTCGTCGGTGAACGTACACTATAGCGGCACGATGGGCATCGTCATCGAGGGCTGCATGAAGTATGTGCCTTCCATAGGATTCTCGCTATGCGACTTCGCTGCCGACGCCGACTTCTCTCCGCTCACTCCCTACGTACGCGACATCGTCAGCAAGGTGCTCAGCAAGGGACTGCCGCAGGGCGTGTGCCTCAACGTCAACTTCCCTAAGGCTCAGACGTTTGAAGGCGTGAAGATGTGCCGAATGGGAAAGGGCACGTGGTTTAACGAGTGCGACAAGAGACGTCATCCGCACGGACACGACTATTACTGGATGACGGGACAATACCGCTCCGACGAGCCGGAAGCAGACGACACGGACACGTGGGCGCTACGACATGGCTACGTGGCGATTACGCCGACACGCATAGACGTCACCGACTATGACTTTCTGAAGAATTACGAATTATAAGAACATGAAATATTACCTGATAGCTGGCGAGGCTTCGGGCGACCTGCATGCCTCGCGTCTTATGGCGGCGCTCAGCAAGGTGGACGACGACGCCGAGTTTCGCTTCTTCGGCGGCGACCTGATGGCTGCCGTGGGCGGCACGTGCGTAAAGCACTACCGCGACCTTGCCTTCATGGGCATCATACCCGTGCTGCTGCATCTGCCCACCATCCTACGCAACATGGCTTTGTGTAAGCGCGACATCGTGGAATGGCAGCCCGACGTGGTCATCCTCGTTGACTATCCGGGATTCAATCTCGACATAGCCAAATACATCCACTCGCATACGCGCATCCCCGTCTATTACTACATCTCGCCGAAGATCTGGGCGTGGAAGGAATGGCGCATCAAGCGCATCAAGCGCGACGTGGACGAGATGTTCTCCATCCTGCCATTCGAGGTGCCCTTCTTCGAGCAGAAACACCACTACCCCATCCATTACGTGGGCAATCCTACGGCGGAAGAGGTGGAAGAATTTCGTGCGGGATATAAGGAGTCGTTCGATGATTTCGCCAAGCGACACGGCCTCAGCAGCAAGCCTGTCATTGCCTTGTTAGCCGGTAGCCGACGTGCCGAGATACAGAACAACCTGCCGTCAATGATTGAGGCGGCGCGACGCTTCGAAGACTACCAGATGGTATTGGCAGGCGCTCCGGGCATAGAGCCCGACTTCTACGACCGCTTCATCTCGGGAACCGGAGTCAGCCTCGTCCATCACGACACGTACGCCCTGCTGTCACACGCCCGTTACGCCGCCGTAACAAGTGGCACAGCCACGCTTGAGACCGCTCTCTTCGGCGTGCCGCAGGTGGTATGCTATAGGATGGCGATGCCTAAACTGGTGGCGTTCTGCCGCCGTTACGTGCTGAAGGTGAAGTACGTGTCGCTAGTCAATCTTATAGCAGACCGTGAGGTGGTTACAGAACTCGTGGCAGACACGTTCTCCACAGACAACATCGCCAAGCAGCTCGCCCTCCTCCTTCCCGACGGCGAAGCCCGCCAGCGCATGCTCGACGGCTACGAGGACGTGAGCCGCAAGATTGGTGGCGACAGCCCGTCAGAGTCAGCCGCACATATAATTTACGATTTGGTGAAGTAAAAAAGCAGTAGCGATAAACAGGAATTTATCAGCGAGGTAACTGTGTTAGGCTGGGCTTTGACAAAAACCTTTCTCCACATGCCGCTTATGGGCGCAAATCCTATCGGATTTAAATAAAAGGCTTTACAT
>ENA-UEOZ01000618-UEOZ01000618.1-human-gut-metagenome-genome-assembly--contig:-NODE-618-length-21742-cov-37.835726_pt1 | contig 21742 bp, 24 predicted proteins | sample MGYA00242898_ERZ507912 | MGnify/ENA primary metagenome ERZ507912 (study PRJEB26167, sample SAMN06115410) | human gut metagenome | host: Homo sapiens | place: China:Chongqing | collected 2016-04-27... | reverse complement strand
TTATCAAACTGTTTTGATTACGGATGCAAAGGTAATATATTATATAGGTACCGCCATACGGGCTAATGGTGATTTACGCTCGAATGGGGAATATTCAGGATTGTGACAGCATCGGTCTATGGGATGACCGCATGACCAATGTTCAAGCTTCAACATATTAATAGCTACGCCACCTTTATTGGTTTAAAATATTCAACAACTCAGCAGGAGTATAAACGGGTAAAGAAGAATTCGTAAAATCCTTCTTGTTACGAGTTACAATACAATCTCCCTCAGCTCGCAAAGCTGTGGCATTTTGAGTTGCATCTTCATAATCCTTCCAATCAGAAGAGAGCATTTCAATTACCGTATTGCCTTGCAAGTCCAAAACATCTACAAAATTCGACACCGCCAGAAGAGTTTCTTTTACATCTTGATACTCATACTTGTGTGCTATATACATGGCTGTAACATAAGACAAAGCTGATGTCATCAACTTTATGTCTCCTGTTATTCCAAGGGCAAAGAGTTTATCTGCATCTTCAGAAAAGCCCTCCCGATTTACAACGAAATCTATTAAGACATTCGTATCTACAAAAACTCTCATAATGCATATTTTTTATCAACCAACGCATCTAAGCTATTTTCATCTGCCGGTATCGGCTTGCCACCTTTTGCCTTTAATGTTTTAACATAAGACAAAGCATCATTAAACTCAGCTGTTTCTAATAGCTTTTGCTTAGGTTGTACCTTTTGCAAAAACAAAGAAATCGCCTTTTCTATTGCAGCTGTCACACTAATATTATGTAATTTAGCATAACTTTCTGCACATTTATATATATTGCTGTCAATTGCTATTGTGTTCATAATTGTATCTCCTTTTTTGTCTGCAAAAATAAGTTTTTTCTTTGAAACTACCAAATTTTTGGGGGAGTTTTTGCTTCTTGCTCTAATCTCCCCCAGATTAACACAGATTTCTTAGACCTATTCGGTCTCAGGTGGTAAATCCCACTCTGCTCCTATGGATTCTATCACGAATCTTTCGAAGCTTGCCTTGTAGCCACCTTCCATCGGGCAGGGATCGTTGGGATAGATCTTGTGGTACTCCTCTTCTATGTTGTCCAGATAGTCCATTATCTGCATCACCTGGTCTCTGGTGCTGTGAAACTTCTTCAGCGAAGAACGAAGCAGACTGTAGGACTGGGTGTTACGGACATAACCCTCTTAAACATGCTTGACTGAATCCTCATTCATGTGGCCAGCCACCTTGAGGGTGCGTACCACATTAGTACTGTCGCCGAGGATGGTATCCGTCAAAGCGCCCAGTGCCTTTTGTGTTTTTGTAAATCGTTTCATTTCTTAATATATTTAAAAATTCTAATCTTTTCTGTTAAGCTATCGTAAATTACCGCATTTTTGTACCTATATATGTAGGTACAATGGGTTACGGGGTGTTTTTAACACATTATTAACGCTAAAGGTTGGCATCGGGGTTCACCCTTCACCGACTTCATCGCCAAGTGTTCACCCACACTCTTAGTTAGAGAACGTTGCAAACAAGAAAATAGTATAAACAACAGACAATTTTAATCAAATGGAAAAAGAATCAAACACCAACTGTATGGAAGAGACAGCCACGATGCCATCGTACTTCCCTTGCATCAAATCTTCGGAGAGCCATCGACTCGTCGACTGGTTGTATCTCAAGAGCATGATTACCTCTAGCCCTGAGCTTAGAATGATGACCGAGACTTACCGCAAGCGCCTCACCATCAGCAAGCAGTTTGCCGACCCCGACCTGCCCTTCTAGGGGTGGGTAGGGTAAGTAAGGGGAGGGTACTTTCTAAGACTTTCCTTATGTAAAGGTTCGTTTACTATAGGAAAGATACAGTATATATATAGACTCCTGGAAAAAGCGATTTCCTACTCCCCCTAGTTACCCCCTGGCGTAAACAAGATAGTTACGATAGCTAAGTATCATGGTTACGATGGCTAAGTATCATACTTATGGATGATATTTAAGTCGCACACGGATCTCACGGATCTCACGGATTATTTTTTTCGTTGCAAGCAACGGGTATTCTCATCTGGTCTCAATGGAAAAACTCCGAAGGAGTCGAAAATCCGTGAGATCCGTGAGATCCGTGTGCAAAATTAAACATTAATTCTTAATAATCCATAGAATCCAATGAAGAATCAAAGAAAAATCGATCTGATCGTGGTACATTGCAGTGCCACACGTGTAAACCAGGACTTCCCTGTAGAAGCCTTGGAAGCCTGCCACAAGGCACGTGGTTTCCACTCCATCGGTTACCACTATTACATTACGAAGGATGGCATGGTCTATCCCTGCCGTCCAGAAAACGAGGTGGGGGCTCATGCCCGCCACTACAACGCCCACAGCATCGGAATCTGCTACGAGGGTGGTCTCGACGAGAAAGGCAAGCCTGCCGACACTCGCACTCCAGCCCAGAAGGAATCTCTGGAAGACCTCCTCTACAGTCTCGCCCTCGACTATCCCGATGCCGAGATTCTAGGTCATTGCGACCTCCCCTGGGTTCGCAAGAGCTGTCCTTGCTTTAATGTCAAGGAATGGCTGAAGGAAATCGACTTCCACATATAATTCCCCGTACTCTTCTCATACATTCATTTTCTCTCCCCAATCTTATGTCCCGCATAAGGTTGGGGATATAATCATTTATCCTGACTAATATTTATCTTATATATCCCAACAGATCAAGATACATCTACCATCATGAGTACCTTGAAAATCCTTGGCAACACCAAGTCTTCCTATCAATACCGCCGGATAACTTCTTGTTCTTTTGGAATTCGGAATTTTCCTTTGTATTTTGTTTCTTGAAGCATTTGGAATTAAAGCAGCCTTGATGCTGTCGTTAGCCAGAGTAAAGGCACAGACTATTTCATTCCTACCACTTCTTTCTGTAGCAAAGAAATATGTTTTCCCCAATAATTGTCCATCATAGAGACAAGCCTCTTGATGAAAGAAATCATCAAGGTCTTCATCGCCACAACAGAAAGAATCAAGCTCATTTTTTGTCGTAACACGATAAAGCGAGCAATTACTTTGCAAAAGGACTCTTTCCTCCATGCGCTTTCAAATTAGCAGTTGAACGAACCAATATTTTCTCCACATCAGCAAATGACATTCGCAAAGCCTTTCTTTGCGGATTACGTTCATTCTCCTCTGCCTCACGAACAAATCGTTCGGCAGTCTCACCTGTAAGAACAGGAATACTTCTTATCTCTAATGCCATAACCTTTCATTTTAAATGATTAATATTATGTTGCAAAATTATGCATTTTCAGCGAAACCACCAAGGAAAATGCCAAAAATCTGCAAGCTATCAGCAAATTACCACAAAACCAGCACTTCAATAATCCTATCCACCTTTAGCAAGGCGGTCCCAGTCTGCACAACATGGCGAGGGCTTTGATCATAGCCTCATCAAGCCCTCCCCAGGCGGTCCCATCCCGCAAAACCTGGCGAGACCTTTGACGGTCCGCCAACCTTAGAGCGTAGCGGTTCTGAGCACCGGAGGGCGGTTTACTCCCTCGCTCCTGAGGAGAGAGGGCCGGGGTGAGAGGTGGAGCCTTCCTTAAGGGTAAGGAAGGACGGGTAGGTTTTCGAAAAAAGGTAAAGAAGGACGGGTAGGTTTTCGAAAAAACTCCTTTGGCTAATGGGAGGCAGAGGGTTTCAAAAGTGCATACCCTCCAATCACCCCATAACATACCAGCGGTATGAGAAAGGCAATCGCCATACTCCCCGTAGTATCCGCAACATACCCCATGATTACAGGAGCAACCGCACCTCCCACTATCGTCATGATAAGCAACGAAGAAGCAAGCTTGGTCTTTGTACCCGCATCCCTCAATGCCAGCGAGAATATCGTCGGAAACATGATACTCTCTCCCAGATACAGGGCGAAGAACGCAATGAGAGATAAGGTTCCGCTACATACCACCACTATCAATGTGGCAACAAAGGTGAGGATGGCACAGGTCAGCATACCAAAACCGAATGCCATCACTCGCATCGGCTTCTCCTCCACCATCTCTTTCGTATCCGTCTCATGCGCTCTCCTTGGGTCTGGCAATGTAATTCTTGACAGAATCAATGCCACAGCAAGCACGAAGATACCCACCAGGGCATAAGGAATGGCGATGTTGACACCCGAGAACAGAAGTTGACCGCCAACCAGCGGTCCAACAATCCAACCGATACCATTGAGCGACTGCGACAGGTTGATTCTGCTCTCCGCCTTGTCAGGATGTCCCAGTACCGTAGTATAAGGATTCGCACTTGTTTCCAGACAGGTCAGTCCGCATCCTATCACAAACAGCGACAGAACGAAGAAGTAGAAACTGTTGATCCTGCTTCCCGGTATGAACATCAGAGCACCGATCCGAAGAGAACCAGTCCTGTTATCACTCCCCTCCTGTAGCCCCACTTCCGGATAATCCATCCGGCAGGCAGCGCCATCAGAAAGTAGGCACCATAGACAGCAGCCTGCGTCAAGGCCGACATCGCCTTGCTGATATGGAACGACTCCTGGAAATGCGGATTCAGCACCTCCAGGATGCCATGGGCAAAGCCCCACATAAAGAAGAGACTGCTGATGATGAGGAAGGGCACCAGATAGTTATGCCCTTCGTATCTGAAGATGGATGGCTTCGTCATGATTCTCTGCAAATTTAAGACTGTCCTTTACTACCAGTGCCAGATAACCACCGCCACCAGCTCCCGGCATCTTCCATGCCAGAACCTCCTCCATGCTGCTGTAGCGGTCAATCATCGGCTGCACACTCGCCTCCTGTTCTATCACACCGTTGATAGACGGATTCACCATACCCGGGAACATCGCAATCTGGGCCTCGAAAGATGCCCTGTATGCTGCAGCAAAGGCATCGAGGTCGTGCGCCAGAATTGCCTTCCAGCAGGCATCAGCTGCATCAGCCAGCGCCTTCACCTTCTCAGGCGTGATATCCTTACCTTCCACCACACTGCATCCCGGTCTTCTCGGTTCCATCGGAATCATCACCAGGTGGTCTTCCAGGAATCGGAGGGTCATCTCATCCTGCGTACTCTCAATCTTCTCCGGCCAGAAGTTGTTGTCATAATAATGACGCACCAGACCGGGAACACAGATACCGATAGAATCCTGGGCACCCGAGATGATACCATCGTGACGCTCCGGATTATTCTCAAAGCAGAATACCAGTCGGGCGAGCATCTCCGGATCCATCTTCGGCAACTTCACCGGCCATATCTTCTGAATCATCTTACGGGTAGAGGTAGACAGACCGCAGCGGTCGCGCACCTCAAAGGTCGGTTCCAGCGAGATGGTAATCAGACCCACCTTCTGCGTTCACCACAAACACATCCGGTTTCACCTTATCAAGAGTAGGCAGGAAATCAATGACTCCGCTTCCCTCATTGATATACGCATCCTTCACCGCCTTGATATTCTTGACAATGAATAGCCTTTCCTCCTGCGGAAACATAGGCTTGCGATGCTTATACTCCAGATAAGTAGCATCCGATCCGATACCCACATACAGGTCACCATACTGTGATGCCTGCTGGAAAAACTCCACATGACCGGAATGCAGCAGGTCGTAACACCCGCTCACAAGAACTTTCTTCTTCATTTGTTGTTTATCACTAATTATAGAGTCTCCGAAATCAGAATAGGGGAGACGTGAATGAGGAGTTTCCTCTAAGTTGTCTATTCTTTGTTCTTTTTTTCATTAATAATTAATAATAGTTTATGTCGTAAATATGTGATTTGTTTATCTTATCAACACCCTTGCAAATTTCCACAATCCAAGATGCTTCAATTCTCTCTGCAATGCATCCTTATTCACTACATAGTAATAGTCAATGATTTGCCTCATTCCAATCCCTTCATCAAAGAAATGGTGATACAGATGCGTCAGCTGATAAATCACATTGAATGCCGTCGTTGGTATAGCAATATCCCCTGCCCCATCGGGCAGACTAACAACATTTGAGCATTGCAAATCCGCATTCCGCTTGAACCACTTCAGCAATCTGGCATGATAAAGAGGATTATTCATAGAGCAAGGAAAGAAATGTAACTCCACAGGCACACCATCCTTTGTTGTTTCAAAATGATGAAACCTTATATCATCCTCTAGGTTAAAATGATGCTTAGCATATTCTGTTATATCTTCTCTGCTAGCATTCACCCATACATCAATATCTCCAGGAGTACGTGAATAAGGATTCGGATACATCAAGGCATTCCCCTGCACTTTCAGAATGCAGCACCTCAACCCATCCTCTCTCAGCATTGAGAAGAGCTTGCTCGCCACAGCATTCACCTTCATGTTCTGCCTACGAATCTGTTGCGCCTTACCCATCCAAGTCATCAGCAGTTCCCTCCCTATCAGGTTCTGCTTCAACTCCTCAAGATACTCCTTCCCCAATCGCTCTATACCATCAAAGCAAAGCCCCAGCAGAGCCTGCTTAGAAGCAAAGGAATATAGCTTCTGCCAGTCCATACCAGCAATCACCCTACTCATATTCTCCTTATATCCAAGGCAATACTTCAGAAAAGCGAAACAAGCAGTTATATCATTCATTCAACTATTAATCTATATTAAATTAGAAATATCATTCCACTAATTGACGTTAAATCACCTCTTCCACATAACAGCCAGTTACCATCAGGTGGTCATCCCATCCTACTAAAGCTGGCGAAGACCGCTTTGGTCCGTCAACGAATCTCAATTCAATCCCGATGTTTCTGTTTATATATTTTTACTATTTTTCCAAGACTCTCCAAAACTTTACTTTTTTCCTCTTCACAAATAGGCAATGATGACAACAATGCTAGTAATTGAGTACAAACATTATCAGGACTTTCCAATTCCATCTTTTTCTTTGCCCGTTCTAAAGCCAAATCAATCCTAAAGAGTTTACAAGTATCAATTGTAAAACGCCCCTTCTTTGTTTTCCCAATATATATAATACCATCCTTAAGCTCAATATGGTCTGAATATTTATCGAGAAAGGGATTAACAATCAAGAAATCTTTGCTATCAGTTGGATAAGCAACTGCATATCGATTTCTCAATACCTCTTTATCTCCCTTAAAATTATTGCATTTATCACAAGCAAAACATAGATTGCGAGGTTCGAACATCCATTGAGGATGCGGAGCTTTCGGAACGATGTGATCACGCTGCAAGAAACAACAAGCTATAGGCAATTCTGTACGACAATAAGCACATCTGCAGTTCTGTTCATAGTACATGTGTTCACGCATATGATCCTTGAATTCAGTTATACCAGTCTTTTTAGAATTCCAATCTCCAGAATCAAGTCCTTTATTTGCTAGTTCCTCAATAGCAAGTTTTTCTTTCTCTGTAGGCTGGTACGGATTTTGCACAATGTAGTCTTCCTCTTCTGTCATAGTTCATCATTTATATGCGTCTATAATTGTGTTCAGAACCATTTTCATCGGATCCACCTCACTTAAATGCTGTGAAATCTCCTGCAGTTCATTCAATTCATCTGCAACAGCCTCTTTACTTATTGTATTATTACCCATCTGTTCTAAAAGCTTGGCTATACGTTCACCGAAATATCGGTTTCTATCGGTTGCCGTCTTGAAAACTTTAAGAAGCACTTCCTCTGCAGACCACCCGTAAGTATTTTCTCCTATTCGATTGGCTATAAGATTACCATCTTCATCCTTTTCCCACTGAGAAACAGAAGATCTGTTCATAGGTAAATCTGATACAAGCATATGACTATGTGTGGCTATCAACAGATGACACACCTGATCTTTCAATGCCCTGTCAAGGTTATCTATGATTGTCATCTGCCAATTGGGGTGAAGGCTCAGCTCTGGCTCATCTATGAGAATTAACGTATGCGAATCACTTGATGCCGTAGAAATACTAAGCACCATAGAAAGCATAGCAAACTCACCAGAACTCATTTCTTCAGAAGCAATCTGTGTTCCTTTCTTATAGAACACTACACTAGCAGCTTGAACCAAATCATATTGCTTCAACTTATATATATAATTCAAATCTTCATTTGCAGCCAATGAATTTTGATCAATATCTATATCATAGTTACACGTAGGTTGCTTGGCAAACTCCTTGTTCTTGTAAAAATCATAGAGTTCCCTAACTTTGTTACTCCTTTGCTCAGATGTAAGTTTGCTGTATTCTTTGTCTTTTTGCACATGCTGAAGAACATGATCATATACGCTACCATTTTTCTTGGATCTTAAAACTATGGAGTAATTCAAAGTTATAGTGTGATCATATCCTATGAAATCCAAGATAGATGATAAATTTTGCCGCTGTCTATCGTCCATGTTCTCCTTCAAAGCGAACAATAACCGAAAAGCAATAGCAGAGGATGAAATCATATTTCCATTAACATGAGCCCCTACATATTTATAATATGGTACATCATACCTGGTTTGAGAAGAGCCATTCACCTTTTGAACAGGAAACTTATCGAATGCGCCAAAATTGCATGCAACGATAGTAGGAACTCTCAATTTCTTCGAAGCAAGGAACCTGTCATCTATCTTAATAAGGAAAGTTCTACCGATTCTTATCACCTCACAGCAGACACCATCAATATGATACTTAACGCCTTTAAGCCTCGCCTTATTAGCAGATGACATTTTCTGCTTAAAATTATTGATATAAGCATGCAGGTCTACAAAGAAATCCACCATTTCCTTTAACAAGGTACTCTTACCGACACCATTGCAACCTATCAATACAGAGTAAAGAGGCACTTTATCTTGGCAACCAAAAGAAGCTATTGGTAAGCGTGTCGCTTTCCCCTGTGGTGTTAGCAATATCAGTTCCTCAACCCAGAAGTTTTTGCAGTCCTCTTTATATTGAGGTTCTTCAATTGTCGTATAATACTCCAACGATTTCGTTAACCTATTACCAGAGGCTTCCATATCTCTGTTTGCACGACTAGGAGAACCATATTCGTTTAAAGCTATATTCCCAATAATTTTTAAAGGTGATTTTGGAGTACTATTAGATGTTTTCTTCTGTTCACTCTTTTCAATCAACTTTATAAAATCCAGATCTACATTTCGTAGATTTAATATCAGATTAGCAAGATCATCCGATATTTTGGTACTTGGCTCAAGATGGGGTTCATCAATATCTAAAGCCTTTAGAATTGCGCTGAATGCTTGCAGCCCAATATTTGCTTCCCGTAATAGTTTATTTAATCTCACAGACATAAGTATCGTTTAAACCAAACATGCTTCATACATTCTAAGAAGGTATCCATCTCGGTAATTAATCTGATGCGTTATACCCTTCTTAAATGCCCACTTATACTCAGGATTATTTGGCAAATCCAACAATTCCTTCTTTAATTCACCTTTGTCCCCAGGTATATAGATCTTATTGCAGAAACTTTCCCAGAAACCCGCTTTTATAGAATCATAATACTCATCCATTTCATCTTCAGTAAAAGAAGGCAGATAATTTTCTATTTTATATCCCCTCTTCAAAAGTTCACGAACAATTTCTTCTTTAGTACTTGATGGATTAAACAGAAGATTAAGTAACACAGTCCTATCAGACAACGTTTTATTATCCTGATTTTTCCAGTGTTTGGCTAAAATATCGTCAGGAAACAAGTCTCTACCGGAGTGAAAAAAATCATTATATTTTTTAGAAGCAGAAGCCTTATGTTTAAAACGCACGGCATGAAGACGATCTACGTTATTGAAGTCATCTTCTCTCTTCATTGCATATAAAAAACCATACTGGACTCCACTTCTTGGAAAAACCTGAAGTCCAATTGTGCTTAATGGAGAGCGCATACCCATTATATCCATTTTAAAATCAGTCTGCAGATCTAAATCATAATAATACAAAATACCATTCTCATGATTCTCATCAACAATAGGAACATACGAATCGTTTTTTGCATCATACATAGACGTAGCAAAGAATGCTGCAACTTGCGGATTACTAGTCAAGTCTAGCAAACAACTTTTATTGTAATAATGTTGGGTCAATCCATACAGGTTCATTTCAAATCTGTATTTTTCACCGTGTAACATAACCCCTAAATCCAATAATTGGACTAATGGATGACTCAACAACAACAGCAACATTTCATTTACTCTTGTAACCTCTTCTATATAATAGTTTTGTCGACTATTCCTAAAAAGATTAGGTTTGCAAGGAGAATGAAATTCTGATTCACCCCTAAACAAATAGTGCCTATTTTTTAGATTTGGTTTCAAAGAATACCTTCCACTAAGCAATCTATTCATTATAAAAACTTCATCATTAGAAGCTTCATTGAAATAAGCAGAAAAGGGGGAATCCAAACTATCAGTAGAAATTTCTCTCCCCATTTCTCTAGGTTCAAAAAGATAATTAAATAGACAAGGCGTACTAACCATAAAAGGAGGCTTTTGTCTATACTCGTCATTTTCAAGAGAGACCTTCTCCTGTTGAAGAACATATTTCAATGCTTCATCAACATCCTCAAAAATTATTTCTTTTCCGTTTACCATAATTATATACTTTTTAAGAAAACACTCATACTCGAACCCAAGAATCTCAGCAACTTACAGCTTAGAAGAGAATTAAAATTCATTTTCTGATAGAAATCTAAAGAAACTGCGATATTACAGACTAAAACCATCAAAATGCACCCCCGACTAATTTTCTTCTTTATTGCCCATTTACTCCTACTTGCAAATCAAATAGTTTATCTCGTATAATTGACAATGTGGAATATACTTCAGCTCTTTTACTTGACGTATAAGTAACTTTGTCATGATCCACGCTTATGCCATTGCTTCCTTGGTGCGGAAGATACGTAGCCACTCCTTGCGACTGATGAATCAGTGGAAGTACACCCAAATACTGAGGTTCATTCATTTTAGGGTATAAACGCTTGATTTCATCAAGTACACGTTTACAGGAAACTTGCAGATTTTTAAACTTTGCAAGCACCCCGATATAGCTAAACCCATTGGAACTTGTAGAATGCTCTATATCTTCCACCAGTTTGTCTATCTCTTCAATTCTTTTGATAAGTAATTGATTCTGACTATTTCTGTTTTGTACAGACTTTTGAATTATCTTAGCCACATAGATAGTTACGAGAAGAGTTGCTGTCGTTGTAAGCAAGTTTATAGCCGGAATCTCAAAAGAAAGAGTTATAAATGTCCAGTTCTCTACCCAAAGGCCGAAAAACCATCCTGAGCAAAAGATAAGACACCCCAAACATATCGATTTACCCTTATGCATAACTAGCTTCTTTTAAGTATTTTTTAATATCGTCCACATAGTAAGGCACTTCATCTGACTTGAATACGAATATGCTCATCAGTTGACCATAATCATATCCTCCACGGATCAAGCCACCAAATGCTTCTTCCAGAAAGGAAGGGCCAAGACCAGAAGTTCCATCAAGATCTATTTCTAATTTATCTTTTTTTGAAATAGCTTCATCAACTTTTGGTTTCAGAAATTCTTCCCGAAATTGCTGCCCAGAGAATTCTCCTTCTTCAGGATACCTAACTCCAGGAGTCTTTGAAAAATCGTTTGCTATACTAAGTTGTATCATATCTATTTAAATATTAAAAATGCCAGGATTCATTTCCCAGGTTACAAAAGTACCAATAAATTCGTTATCTAACAACTTATAGATGTCATTTTTAACATCTACATATACATTATTAGATATTATTACCAGAGAATCTATATGTTTGCGCTTCATACAATCATATATATAGGGTAAGCCTTTACCCCTATTGGGTTGACGGGTAACAGTTTTGTGAAGTTCTCCTTGCAAGATTAGCTTCATCATTTTAGCATCATTATCCGCCCATGGAAACTTATTCCAAAGTTTCTCCAATGCATTGTATAGTTGATCGTCAGCCTTTTTATTTTTCAGACTTCTAAAAATCCCTACACCATAGTCAACAAAACTAAAAGTAACTTTTTGGTTGACCTTGTCTTTCGTTACTGACACCCACCAATGATGCTTACCTTCCTCCGAACTAGCATGCTTATAAGTGTTTGCCATCAATTCCGTGAAAGTATTCATGACACCAGGACAACGTCGGGCTTCACCCCAAACAGTATAACTGGATGTCTCAATCAACTGACTCGCTACAGATGATAAAACTCGATTCTTTCCATGTGTATAAATGGCACTATTCATAGTATTTAAAGCTATACCATCAGGAGTTTTCTTAGATAAGTACTCCATAAACCCAGACTGTTTTATCTTTCGTTTATATTCCGGCTTTTTAGGATAATTGCCATTAAAAGGAATTTGCTTTTCTTGAAATTTTATCATATTCGATAGTAATATGACAAGCGCATCATCCGTCATCGATTCCAACTTCTCAAGATTAATAAAGACCTTTTTGCTATTTTCAAGATTACAGCGAATAGAGTTCACAAAGCGAATGAATTCTTCAGGATTTTCGATTATAGAAAAATTGACTGGAGCATAAATCTTTTCAAAATCACCAAACTCTTTATCAAATAACTTCTGCTGGAACTCATAATAATCCGCTGGTGTCGAGTACAAACGAAAGTGATAAGCTCCTATCTCCCGCTTAGAAACATTCTGCCATCTCCTTCGAAAAGTTTTTTTCCTTTTTCTACTTCTAACGGCAAGCCTAAAATGTTTAGCAGCCTGATTTTTTATGATTATCCTATATTTCTTAAGCATAAGGCAGGATTTATTATATTATGTAGAGTTCCCCCAGGCGGTCCCAGCCCGCACAACCATAGCGAGACCTTTGATTGCCCCGCCAACCTTAGAGCGAAGCGGTTCTGAGCACCAGAGGGCGGTTACATCCCTAATCCCTATGGTAGGGATTTAGGGCTTGGGTATAGGGTAAGGACCCTCCCTCAAGGGAGGGACAGGTGGGTCTATTTACCATACATATTCTCATAATACTTCTGATACTCCCCAGAAGTAACATGATCCATCCATTCCGGGTTCTCAAGATACCATTTTACGGTCTCTTCGATACCCTCCTCAAACTGGAGTGATGGCTCCCAACCGAGTTCCTTCTGCAACTTTCTAGAGTCGATGGCATAACGCATATCGTGACCCTTTCTGTCGGTTACATAAGTTATCAAATCCAAGTCAGCACCCTCAGGGCGACCGAGCAGACGGTCAACAGTCTTGATGACCACCTTGATGATATCGATGTTCTTCCACTCGTTGAAACCACCGATGTTGTAAGTCTCGGCAATCTTACCCTTGTGGAAAATCATATCGATGGCACGGGCATGATCCACTACATACAACCAGTCGCGAACATTCTCACCCTTACCATATACTGGCAATGGCTTGCGATGACGGATGTTGTTGATGAACAGCGGAATCAACTTCTCAGGGAACTGGTATGGACCGTAGTTGTTAGAGCAGTTGGTTACGATGGTAGGCATACCGTATGTATCGTGGAAAGCACGCACGAAGTGGTCTGAGCTTGCCTTGGATGCAGAGTATGGAGAGTGAGGATTATACTTGGTAGTCTCCAGGAAGAACTCCTCGCCGTAAGCCTCGTGGTTCTTATCGCTTGATGCCTTGGTGGTGAATGGTGCAGGAATGCCCTCAGGGTGAGTCATCTGCAACGCACCGTATACCTCATCGGTAGAGATGTGGTAGAAACGCTTGCCCTCGTAACCCTCTGGAAGGCTCTCCCAGTAGATCTTTGCCGCCTGGAGCAGAGACAGGGTACCCATCACGTTGGTATGAGCGAAAGTGAATGGATCCTTGATACTTCTATCTACGTGGCTCTCGGCAGCGAGATGGATGATGCCATCCACCTTGTAGTCCTGCATCAGTTTCAACATCAGGTCGAAATCGCAGATGTCGCCCTTAACGAAAGTATAGTTAGGCTTGTCCTCAATGTCCTTGAGGTTAGCCAGGTTACCTGCGTATGTCAACTTGTCGAGGTTGATGATGTGATACTCAGGATATTTGTTCACGAAAAGTCTTACTACGTGTGAGCCAATGAAACCAGCACCGCCCGTGATAATGATATTCTTCATCTTCTTAATATTCTAAATTCTTTTTTAATGTTTGATCTTTCTCTTCAAGGATTGAAAGAAGATACTTGCCATAGTCATTCTTCAGCATAGGCTGAGCATTCTCACGCAACGTATCACTATCTATCCAACCTTGGCGATAAGCAATACCTTCCAAACAAGCAACCTTCAAGCCCTGGCGCTTCTCTAAGACTTCGATAAAGGTAGAAGCCTCAGAAAGGGAATCATGGGTTCCGGTATCAAGCCAGGCGAATCCTCTTGCCATGGTCTGTACCTTCAGCTGCTTATCCTTCAGGAACTCCTGGTTTACAGTTGTGATTTCCAACTCACCACGAGCAGATGGTTTGATATGCTTAGCTACTTCCACCACCTTATTAGGATAGAAATATAAGCCCACTACAGCATAATTGCTCTTTGGATGTTCAGGCTTCTCTTCGATACTCAGGCAATTGCCTTGCTCATCAAACTCTGCGACTCCATATCGCTCAGGATCGCTTACTCGATAACCAAATACAGTAGCTTTGTTATTCTGCTCTGCATCTACTACTGCCTGATGCAACATCTGGTTCAAACCAGCACCATAGAAGATGTTATCTCCCAAAACTAGACAAGCAGAATCATCACCGATGAACTTCTCACCAATAATGAAAGCCTGTGCCAAGCCATCTGGCGATGGTTGCTCGGCGTACTCAAACTTCACGCCAAACTGGCTGCCATCCCCCAACAATCGTTTAAAACCAGGCAAGTCAAACGGTGTAGAGATAATCAATATTTCTCGTATGCCTGCCAACATCAATACCGAGATAGGATAATATATCATCGGTTTGTCGAATATAGGAATCAGCTGCTTGCTGATACCTTTTGTGATAGGGTACAAACGAGTACCGCTACCTCCTGCTAATACGATTCCCTTCATATTCTGTTTAATCATTTTACTAACTCGTCCAAAAAATGTATCAAGCCTTCACCAGAATTATCAAAATCAGAAATAATCGGTTTTACTCCTCTTGACTCCAGTATTTTCTCCTCAACCTCATTTGGCTTTGTTAAAAATATATAAGAAGCAGGTCGAATATCCTTATATTTCTCCCATATTTCGGAAAGCTTGTATAAAAGAAAACGCATATTAATATCTTCCAAACTATAGCCTATATATAATATGGTCTTGCCCAACATGTCGGACCTAAGTTTTATATCTAAAGGAGAGTTGAACTCTAAACGTTCAAAATAACTACTTTCCGTAAGCACAATTGAACTATCATCAGAAAAGTCACCATGAAACTTAACAATTTGCGTCACTTCATCTTTAATTTCAATGAAGTCCTTCACACCAACGATTTTACAAAAATCCTTACCGTAGTGCTTAAAAGCTCGCTCTATCCAGCTATCATAATTAGTTGTATAGATAATAGGAAAATTCAAATCAACGATGTTTTTATAAATTGTCGTATCATCTAATTTTCCTTCATCTATATTATGCCATTTCTGATCCATATAGCTTCTCAAATCTCCTAAAGTCTTTCGCTTGAGATAATAGAATTCTACCAAAGATTGATAATTTGACAGAGTCTTGAAAATTTCAGGATCATAGCCTATAAGCTTGGCTACTTCATCTATCAGTTCTGAAAAAGTAGGAAGTCCTAAATTCTTAGATACACCTGCACCTACGAAGAGAATTACATCTTTACGTTTTATCGCCTCCTTTAGTTCTTCAATATATTTCATACCATCATTTCGTTAAATAGTCTACAAATTTCTGCAAAGCAATCCTTCTCATACTAATCTCATTTTTGCGATCTCCCATTTCAGCATAAGTTTGTTCTTTTCCATCAGGAACAAACACACAATCCCATTGGAAATCTCGATTTCCTTTCGGATGAGATATAATACTTCCAGTTACCTCCCCCTCAAATACATGAGTTTGCTTACCATCTACATAGCAAATAGTAGTAACAGCCCTGGCCTTTGATTCTCCTATATTTTCAGAGCCAAACAGCTCCGCAAACTTATCTGCTTGAAGCTTATCCCAAAACACCTGAGTCAAGCCACCTGGCAATTGATTAATTCTATCAATAAACAACCCAGTATGTTCAACGAATAAAGGACGTCCTATCACCTTAAATGCATTCAAAGCTTTTTCTTTAACCAGATGTGCGACATCATCTGTTTGTATTTCTTCTATTTTTTTAGCTATAGGAACAATATCTATATCCGAAGCCTTCATTATTTCAGATATTTCCTTTATTTTACTTTCGTTATTTGACAAGAACCTAATTTGTTTCATCATACATCACTATTACTTAAAGCTATACAACTTCGAGTTATAATCCAACTCCTCAATAAACTTAATGACATCTATCGAATTGAGTCGTTTATCATACATCAGTTGACAATATACATTACAATACTCATTGAAGATATTTGTAGCAAAGATTCCGGCATCATCCGAACCTAATACGATTGGCGGAATCGGTTTATGCTCAATTTTACCCCAACGATACCAATTATATAGGTGATAAGAAGAGTAAGAATGATGATGACCTATCATCACATTACTTGTAGGCAAAGTCTCAATCACAATCTCTTTGTCATGCATTTGCTGGAGAACCAACAATTGAATAGCCCCCAATTCCTGCACATCAAAGAACTCACAAGTATTCACCTCTATAGTCTTATCATAGAGACTATCTTTTGAGCCTCTCAATTTCCAATACTTTTTCAGCAAACGTTTTTCATCAGGCAACTCAGCATCCTGCTTATCCATGACTTCCTTAGGATTAAGACCTCTACTCAACCAAGCCTTAACCTGCATAAATGGAGAGTAATACTGCCCATACACTTCAAAACACAGGTTATTGATGCTGTTAGTCAACATCCCTATCTTCTTCTGCAAAGACAAGTCACCAGAGGTCTCTATCAAATGATAGACAAATACCAAATCATCAAGATACTCGCCTTGTCTTACCAACAACCTATCACCCACGTTATCTTTCCAAAGAGAAGCCGACACGCCCAAAGCCGCAGCGTGACCTATTCTATCACCTCGTTGCAATCCAAGTAACTCTATTGCCTCCCATACAGCTCGTATTCCACCTAGCAAATGGAAGAAATCCTCTCCTGCATGAAAGGTAAAATGAGAAAAACCACCTTCTCTTAATCTAAGATAAACCTGAGCAAATACTTCTGGAGGCGTTGAAAATTCACTAGAAGCAGCATCAACCCCAACTAGAACAGCACCCAATTTTCCACCTTCATCTTTAAGACAAACCAAGGCATCAGCACGTTTCTCTAAATCCATTCGATATTCTTCAAAGAAATATTTACCATGACGGCCACTGATAGATTTTATAAAATGGGCGATTAAAGACAAATCCGACAGTTTACCACCCTTTCGTTCTTTTACTTGTTGTTGATTAAAAGCTTCCCAACTACCAATGATTTTGCCTATAGTCTTGGCAAGTCCTTTTTTATTTGAAATAGGCGCAAATCTTCCCTCCAGCATCTTGATGTTGGTCAAATCATTTCCAGCCAGCTGAAGATAACGACAACTTTCCTCAAACCTCTCACTGACCATTCTTACGCCCCCTAAAGTATATTTATTAAACTCCTCAAAGCCATAGAAATGGGATTGCATAACACATAGGCGATTCAACAATCCATTTATCAAGATATAGAAATGAAGCAAATAAGCTGTCACATCATCCTTGGGATAGTGCTTCAAATAGGACAATACATAAACGTAGAACATACATTCCTGCTGCATTCTATTGCCAGCTACTATAGCATCCATAGGATGTATTCCCACATAAGAGTTGATTTTATCTTCATCCATACAATCTTGTAATACAGATTCTGGATAAGCAACATTCCAGAAGCAATGATCAGCTAATACGTTTCTTATATAATTGGCATCATAAGCTAGCCTCTTTAGTTTTAGGGGAGTTACCAAAGTCGAGAACTGTTCGAACAGTTCTTTGACCTTAGGATTAACCAGCTTTTTAGCTAGACCACCTATAAATTCAGAGGGTTTATCCAGAAAGTCCTGCCATAGATAATCAGACTCTATCGTTCCATTCAGGTGAATATGAAGATCATACATCCCATCATGACTTTCTTTGAAATCCTCCATCTGCAAGATATAAGGATGAAGCAATGCTGTATATTTCACGTTAGGAAGAACATACCTCTCATGATAAGCTTTCACATCTTCCACATTCAATGGGCAAGTATTATCATGACATAGTTTTGCAGCTATCAATAAGAGCGGAGAATAAGCAGGTAATAACAACTGCCATTCATTTTGCTTTTCCGCCCTTACATACAGCAAGTTCTCTCGTCTTTCAATATACTCATCAGCAAACTCAGACAAACCAACGATTAGCATATCCGCCAAGGAACCCAACTTAGCGAAACACTTTTCTTTCAGCAGCCGATAATAATGGTCTGGTACAAATATATTTTCCTTGCGTTCCAACTCAAACAAGCGACGTTGCACATCCTCGTATGAAGCAACATTTCCTTCCATATATTCTCTGAGAGAAGTCTCGTCACAAAGCAAGTGTCTAAAGAGAGATTTTGTTTGCATAAGCTATCTCATTTGACTTTTTAGTGTTACCTGATCCAAACACGCATTTACATTAAACGCCAATGATCCATCTTCCAAGCCCATAATTGTTTTCATATTGGCAACCGATGCAGGTTCAATATACGGATAAATCAGTGGACAAGTTATTAAGACCTTTGTCAATGGTATTGCATCTGAAGCCCCATTTTCATAAATAAACTTCAAATTATTCTCAAACACTGTTCCTGAGGTTCTCACATTGTTCAAGTTCAACCCATCAATCGCTTGCGCATCCTCTTTCTTGTTGACAAAATCATAGTTTACTAATGCCTCCTCTACCAACATGGCATTCAACAATTCCAATAGAGACAAGGAAGTTATCCTTCCAAGTTTTACTACAGGTCTGTTGTTTTCATCCTTCTCCTCTTTCAAGCTCTGATAGATATTTCTCTGAGAATAGCAAAATCTCGTAGCCATCTTCCCAATCACAAAAGGAGCCTCTTGTATATTATTCACACGACCTACCCATTCCTCTAGCTCTGTCTTAAATCGTGCAGTATTTTCCTCTAATTCTTCCTCAGCAGGCTCTGGTAGGTCTTCATTTTCATTATCTTTAGAGCTAGAAGCCTTATCAGAAACCTGATAGCTTCTAAGCAGAGACAGTTCATTAAAAGTAGTCATCACGTCATTTCCCAACTCCTTTGCACGCAACAAATCACCAATAGCTGAAAGAATCCCATATACGGAATAATACAATCGGCTCTCATTTTTATAGACAAAAGAAAGCATCACAGCAGGGATGTATGCAAGTTTTTTCTCTAACTCTGTCTTATGCTTAAAAACAAAATCAAGAGCATCCACATTCGTATTCTTGGCTCTACCACTCAATCCACGAATAGGAAAGAAAATACCGATTCCGAAAAGATTCTCATCATCATACAAGTAAGCCATAGCATTACCCAACATACCCTTCAAGGTATTCGTCTGAAAGACTCCAGACTGGAGACACAGTTTTAATAATCTGGTATTATCATCCGAATCAGCCATGATAATCTCAGCAAAACACCTGATAAAACCGACTCTCATCAAATAATCAAAAACGAGAGAAGGTTTGTCTTTGGCACTGTTACACCACATCAAGAACAAGCCCATCAAGCAAGAGTTGACGGTATTGCTCTCATAACGCGGCAACAACTGGTAAGCACTTTCCAGCATATTGCTATTAATCAAATAGCGCAAGATGACGACAGTGGTCATTTCGTAAGAATGACTAACCAAGTCCACATCAATATTCCCCGAAAGCATCTGCGACATAAAAGCGTCATATGAGTGATTCTTCTTCAGATTTTCATCCAAATTGCTCTTCACCAGATGAATCTGAGAGCGTATCGGCAAATTCATGAGGAAATTCTCATAGATAGCAATGTGCTTCTTGTCATGAATGCCACAATTCTTCAATATAGTTTGGTAGCATTCTCTAATATCCTTCCCATCTATCTTGTAGCATATTTCCGCACGCCTTAATGCTTCGTCAACGGTAAATAGCTTCACACGATTTTCCGCCTTAAAAAGCTTGAGCATATACTGATTCTCCATCTCATCTACAAGATGCGTATATTGTCCTTTATTATTATCACAACCATCATACTCGTTTTTAAGCAAAGCCTTTCCGAAATTATACCATTGCTGCTTTCTCACATTAATAGAATACAGGTGCAAATCTCCACTCAGCAAAGTGATGATACGAGGTGTACACAAATACTTACGTATGGTTTCGAGTACAGGCCATCCCTTACGAAAGTCAACATCAATGTCATCAAAGGCTATCAAGAATGCTTTCTTCTCCAATATCTTGAGAGCTAAATTCACACACTCACTAAAATGTGTAGATAGCTCAAAGGCTGAATATACAGTTTCAATACCTCTATGCATGATAAACGTGTCATCAGCCCATGAAGAATTCTCGTAAGTTTCACCCACCCTGTCAAGTGATGGGATACCCTTAGCAAGCTTGTTCATGGCGCATTCCCAATCCGTCAAGAAAGCTTTCTTTTCCACATTGGCGGCATTACCACACAAGGTCTCTTTTACCTTTCGGTTTATCAAGGAGACTATCAGCAAGAACACATGTCCCTTTTCCTCTATCATCGTTGGATCTATCAAATCAAGCACACAAATGTCCTTGCCTTCATTCTTGCATGAATAATAATCCAAGATAGACTCCAAAAAAGAAGTTTTGCCAGTTCCTCTTTCACCAAACACAGAAATTGCATGATGCACTTCCGTATGTTTAGAATCCGCCTCACCGACTTGCTTTGCTATGAGTTTCTTCACCTTGTCAAACTCTATCTGATGAATCATCTGAGATTCCTCATAAGGCTTTGCATTTTGACTTTCGCTTAAAATAATCTGTACTTCTTTCATGATATAAATAAAATTTAATTCAATCTATATTCCTCACAATTTACTTTTCATCATGATAACCAATGGTCGGATAACTGCATGGAGCAAACCTATCAATCTATACGAAAAAATATCTGGTAAAGACAAAATTGTACGGATTATCTTATGCTCCAACTTATCAAACTTTGCGATTCCTTTAGGCTTACCTGCCCAAGGACTCATTGCTTGATACTTATCAAACTCTGCTGCCCATGGATGCTTAGAATCCTTGCACCAAGGTCTGATGTTCAACATACATGTCGTATAATGAATAATGATAGGATTTTGCTGTGCATATTCAACTTCCTTTTTAGAATAATATGAACTAGGACGGCGATACTGAAGAATTTGTTTATAAGTATAGGCACACATCTGAGTCATTACATCATATTCAGGAGGCATGATACCAAACTTACCTTTGAACATACCATTCAGGATATCCTGATCTGCGTAACTGATCAACCCTTGATACATATCTACAAAATGGGACATCATTTGCCGAACATCCAACTGACGCATCCTATCCAAATCCATAAGCAATACACCTGCATTCACATAACTATCTTCTTTACAGATACCAATTTTCTTCTTATATCCTAAAATCCGCAACTATCATCCAATACACGATTAAGGGTAGATTTATGAGTCGTTAGTAGCAGCTTTCAGTAA
>ENA-UEOZ01000612-UEOZ01000612.1-human-gut-metagenome-genome-assembly--contig:-NODE-612-length-21883-cov-58.301431_pt1 | contig 21883 bp, 17 predicted proteins | sample MGYA00242898_ERZ507912 | MGnify/ENA primary metagenome ERZ507912 (study PRJEB26167, sample SAMN06115410) | human gut metagenome | host: Homo sapiens | place: China:Chongqing | collected 2016-04-27... | reverse complement strand
TTTGGCTTTCCCATTGCATATAAAACGGAAAAAGACAATAAATATTTTATGTAAACTAATTTTGCTCACTTACTTATTACTATATATATGGAAGATAGAGGACTGTTACTGAAAAGGTCACCTGAGTTCGACCGCCTCGCCTTCACGGTGTTAGCCATTGAGGCTTCAGCACAAAAGATGGGCATATCGCCATCAGAAATGAGAAGGCGTTTGGATAAGGTGGGACTAATCAAAAGCCTCATACAAGACTGCTACGACACTTTACACACCGAAAGCCGTGAAGCCGTTGCAAACGATGTGATAGAGGCACTTAAAAACTGGGAAAGAGGAAAATAATGGAAAAGCAAGCACTACAAGTAGTGTGTTAAAAATCAGTTCATATAACCATGTTAGACTTTTTATTGTGGAACAAAATAGCACGCATCATAATGCAATTAGCCGACACGTTGCATATATCCACAGACAGGGCATTACAGATATTCTACGATTCTGATGTTTGCCGCATACTTCACGACAAAGAACTCGGCCTGCATCTGATGAGCGATACATATATTGTGAACGACTTAATTGAGGAATTGAGGAGGAAACAATAGTAAAGGCATTGGCAACCCCAAGGGATTAACAAGGTGAATCATCTCGCAAACAACTTGTAAGGGTATTAGTAATTGAGGCGTCATGCCTAGGGTGTTCAAAATTGGCATCAAAAATGAGATCGTTTTAGGGAATTCTATTCCGTGTTATGGCTGTTCGGTGAAAAGCTAACATGCGAACGGACTCAAGCACCAAACGCAAGCACTAATGGGGGCGACGCGTCTCGCGTCGGGAAAAGATTCAGCGATTATTTAGTGTATCTTTCCTTTTAATTATCCCGACGCGAGACGCGTCGCCCCCATTAGTGCTTGCGTTTTTTGCGACGCGTTTCAGGCAACTTAAAATGCAACAAAAACGGTCACGCTTTTGATGCCGATTTTGAACACCATACGCCATGCCCCATCTGCACCAAGTGCAAACGAGCATGTGCATTTGTCTGCACACGTTCTATGCACGCCATATTTTAATTATGTAAAAAGTGTCTGCACTCTGCACTTTTTGCATATTCTGTATTGATAATCAATCACTTAAGCAGTGTATACACATCTACACTCCGTCTGCACTGGCATCTGCACGCACCTTGTTCCCATGCCACCATCTACGTTCAAACACACTGCTTGCACACCCCTTCATTCGTTCACGAACAGAGATACGAATCGGCATAGGGGGATAGATCTTTCAAACGGAGCAAGCATTCTTTCCAACTCCCGTAACTGTATTTTCGCCCTCCCATAACAATGTTTACGACCATTCTGCACCCATTTTGACATACTTGCATTAAGGCTCGCATCAAAGTGCAGACAGTGCAGACAAGTGTAGACAAGTGCAGATGGTGTCTACACGCCTAATTATTTGATTTTCAGTACATTACAAACAATAGTGCAGAGTGTAGACAAAATTGCGTTTTTCCTCTGTATAGCACGAGCTCAGCAATAAATATTCGGCGAGAACACGTATTTTTTTTGGGGGGGGAGGGATTACCTCAGAGGGCAAAGATTATGTAGCACGTCCCCCCCCACACAAAATCACTAAAGTCTGCCCATATAAGAATATATTTCATTAAATTTGTACCATTACACATTCAGTACATTCACGGCTAATCATTCTTTCATGTATGAGTGACTTCAATGAAAACACAAGAGTTCAAGTGCCTGCTGCTTTACATTTATGCAAATTAGGATATACCTACTTGGACGATAATGATATTATGGTTTACGACCGCAAGACGAACATTTTGCCTGATGTATTCTTGCGATCTGTGAAGCATATCAATCCCAACGCTTCGGGAGAGGAAATCTCAACACTCTTTTCTAAAATTGTAAATATCTCAAACAATGAAGATTTGGGACGTGAGTTCTATGCCCTATTATCCTCTAACTGTGGCATCAAGCTGATTGATTTTGAAGTTCCAGAAAACAATGAATGGCACGTAACCACTGAATTTACTTGTCACAATGATGAAACTGATGATGAATTCCGCCCTGATATCACTTGTTTTATCAACGGCATGCCGTTGGCCTTTATTGAAGTGAAGAAACCCAATAACCACGAGGGTATATTGGCTGAACGTGATCGCATCAATATGCGCATGAGTAAGAAGTGCTTCCGCAGTTTCTTCAATATCACGCAACTGATGATATTCTCCAACAATCAAGAATATGACAACATCAGCCGCGTGCCCATTCAGGGTGCATTCTATTGCTGCGCATCTTTGTCAAAGGCTTTCTTCAACGTGTTCCGTGAAGAAGATAAGAAGTTTGTATCACAATATCCATATCTACCCATAACTGATGACATTGAGAATAAGGTCCTCAAACACCGCAACTGTATTGTTATCAAAAACCTGAACGAATATCATACAAACAAACAGGTTGACACTCCGACGAACCGTATTCTCACTTCCATGCTGAGCAAAGAGCGCATTTTGTTCTTACTTCGCTACGGCTTTGCTTATGTAGAAAAGAAAGTGGAATTGGAAGATGGCACAATGGGCACTGTACTTCAAAAACACGTCATGCGCTATCAGCAACTCTTTGCTTCGTATGCCATTCGTCGCACGTTGGGGCGTGGCATCAAGAGTGGCATCATCTGGCACACACAAGGTAGTGGTAAGACTGCCTTGGCCTATTATTCGGTGCGCAGTCTGACAGACTACTTTGCCCAACAAAACGTGGTGGCAAAATTTTACTTCATTGTCGACCGCATCGACCTCATGGAACAGGCGTCTGATGAGTTCGCAGCTCGCGGTCTTGTGGTACACAATGCCAAGAGCCGTGATGAACTGATGGCCGACATAGCCAGCAACTCTCTTACCAACAACAGTGCGGGAAAGTTGGAAATCATGGTGGTGAACATTCAGAAGTTCAAAGAGGATAAAAAACAGGTACAGTTGAACGATTGTTACAACACGCAAATGCAGCGCATTTTCTTCATTGACGAAGCACACCGTGGTTACAATCCTAAGGGTAGCTTTCTGGCAAATTTACTCGAAGCGGACAAGAATGCAATCAAAATAGCCCTTACAGGTACGCCTTTGTTGAAAGAGGAACGTGAATCTTGGCGTGTATTTGGCGACTATATCCACACTTACTACTACGACAAGTCTATAGCCGACGGCTACACCTGCAAACTCATGCGTGAACCGATTGAAACGGTTTACAAAGAGAAGATTGAGAACATCTTGGACAAACTCGCCGGACAGGCCGAGGTAAAGAAGAGCGATATTGATCGTAACAAAATTATCGAACACGAAAGTTACTTGAACGCTCTGCTTGACTACATCATTGCCGATTTCCGCAAATTTCGTTTGCAGCAAGACGATGATACGGTGGGAGCTATGATTGTGTGCAAAACCAATCCTCAGGCGCGCAAACTCTTTGAGCTTTGGCAGCAACGCTTTGGTTTTGCCCAACATATCGAAAGCAAGAAAGAGGAGAAACTCCTTCAAGCTGCTGCTGACCCTATGATTGGGTATGGTCACCAACTGAAACCGCTCAAAGCTTCTTTGATTTTGCATGACGAGGGCGATAAGTTGGAACGAAAAGAGTACATCGAAGAGTTCAAAAAACTCATGAATGTGGATGTGCTCATTGTCAACAAAATGCTCCTTACTGGCTTTGACGCTCCGCGTTTGAAAAAACTCTATCTTGGTCGTTCGCTCGACGGGCATGACCTTTTGCAAGCCTTAACACGTGTCAACCGTCCTTACAAGGACTTCCAATATGGCTACGTGGTTGACTTTGTCAACATCAAAGAGAACTTTGACCAGACCAACAATCGCTACTTGCGCGAGCTGAACCGTACTACTGACAGTGACGGCATACCTTTGGAGGGTCAGCACATTGCCGAGGACATTTTGGTTACACCTGAAGAGGTGGCTGAGAAGGTAAAGCAGGTAAAGAGTTTGCTCTTCAACTTCTCTACCGACAACATGGAGGAGTTCCGCAAGCAGTTGGACGACATTGACTCTAAGGAAACGCTCTATGAATTGCGTAACTCTTTGGCTGACGCCAAAGCGGTTATCAATCAAGCACGTGCTTTGGGTGACGAGGAAACAAAAGAAAAATTGGCTTCATTGCCAACGATGGCTTTCTCCACCATGATGACGGAGGTAACGCACCGCATTGAGCGTATCAACTTGCTCAGCAACACGGAGCATAAGGCGGACGTTTCGGGCATCATCAATGTGGCGCTGTCAGAAATGGAGTTTGAGTTCAAGCGTGGCGTACCTGAAGAGTTGCGCATTTTGGTCAACGACATTCGCGACCGCTGCGAACGTGTGCAGCGCGAGTTTGAACGCAACTTCGACCAGAAGGAAGAGAAATACGTGCTGCTTTCTGACGAATTCCGCGAATACTTCCGCAAAAAGGGCTTCATTCCCAAGGACACGCAAGATGCTAAAGAGAGCATTGACTACATGGAAGAGGTGATGAAGAAAATTCGTGAAATCAACCAGCGTAACGAGATCTTGAAGAAGAAGTACCAAAAGGACGAGCGTTTCGTGCGCATTCACAAGCGCATTCGTGAAGCGAATACTACACGTCCCGACCGCCCTATCATCTCGGCTGAGGAATATGAGATAGCCGAAAACCTGAGCAAGATGAAGCAGGACATTGACCACCGCTTGTTCCTCAACATTCACATGCTCGACAATGAGGAGAGTTTCAAGCAAGACGTATTGGCCATCATCGGTCAGGAGTTGCGCAACATGAAGATTCGCGCCGACTTGAAGGATCGCAAGTACATCAACAATCTCATCACCACTGAATACTTACAACAATACAACAACCCCTAATTTGAAATGAGCGAAAGCATCAACATATCTGAGGCTACCATTGCCCTCATCGATTCGCTGAAGGGCACCACCAATGCCTTTGGCTTGGCTGGCACTGGCAGCGAATACCGCATTGTGACCGAAATGTTTCTTTACAAGTTTTTCAACGACAAGTTTGGCTATGAAGCCAAACGCGATGAGGAATATGGTGAGCGTTTGCGTAATGCTGAGAAATGGGACGAGGAGTATGACAAGTTTACCGATGAGGAGGTGGAAGACCTTTTCAGCTATCTGCCTGCTTCTGTGCCTAAGATGCGACCTGAACACACGTTGTCGCACCTTTACAATGCGTCTTCACAAGGTGATTTCTCTACCTTGCTCGACCAAACTTTGGTGGACATTGCCAACCTCAACGCACAGAACTTCTCTGTCGTGACTTCGGGCAAGAGCAAGGTGAACATATTCAACACTATAACGAATTATGTGACCGACACGCAGAAGCGTGACGAGTTCGCACGTTCGCTCATGAGCAACGTGGCCTCGTTCAACTTTGAGGGGGTGTTCGACGAGAAGTACGACTTCTTCTCACGTATCTTCGAGCACTTGCTCAAAGGTTTCAACAACGCTGGTGGTGGCAAGTATGCTGAATACTACACACCACGTGCTATTGCTCAGGTAATGGCGCGCTTGTTGGTGGGCGACGATACCGACCTTCGCGGTGTTACTTGCTACGACCCTTCGGCTGGTACAGGTACTTTGCTCATGGCATTGGCTCACCAGATTGGCGAGGAGCGTTGCAGCATCTATAGCCAGGATATTTCTGAAAAATCGAGCGAAATGCTTCGCCTCAATCTGATCTTGAACAACTTTGCTTCTTCATTGCAGAATGTGGTGCAAGGCAACACGCTCACCGAGCCTTCGCACAAGGAGAGCAACGGTACACTGAAGAAGTTTGACTTTGTAGTAAGCAATCCGCCTTTCAAACTTGATTTTCCTGAATATCGTGATACGCTTGCCAATGATTCTATTCGCTTTTGGGCTGGTGTGCCCAACGCGGTGAAGAAGATTGACCCGATGAAGCCGAAGATGGCTATCTACACATGCTTCATTCAGCATGTGCTCAATTCGCTGAAGCCGAACGGCAAGGGGGCTATTGTCATCCCGACAGGATTTATCACAGCCAAGAGTGGTGTGGAGAAAAAGATTTTGCAGCGTATTGTTGACGAACATTGGATATATGGTGTAGTTTCTATGCCAAGCAATGTGTTTGCCACTACTGGCACCAATGTTTCTGTGCTTTTCTTCGACAAGTCGGCTCAGGCAGACAAGGTGATTCTCATCGATGCCAGCAAGTTGGGCGAGGAATACAAAGAGGGCAACAACAAGAAGAGCCGTTTGCGCGACTTTGAGGTGGAAAAGATTGTCACTACTTTCCGCAACTGCGAGGCTGTTGATGACTTTTCGGTGGCTGTCACTTACGAAGAAATTAAAGAGAAAGGCTACAGTCTCTCTGCTGGTCAGCACTTCGATATAAAGATTGACTATGTGGACATCACAGAGGAAGAGTTTAACCGTCGCATGGCAAACTTCCAACAGACGCTTACCGAACAGTTTGAAGAGAGTCATCGGTTGGAAAAGGAGATCTTGGCGCAACTGCAAAGCTTGAAGTTTAATGGAAACGCGGGGAAAGACAATGAGTAACGAAATTCAGTTCCTATTATACACCATGCCCGAAGCTGATGGAAAGGTGCAAGTGGTCATTAGGGACGAAACGCTTTGGTGCACACAAAAGGCTATGGCGCAACTCTTTGGAGTTGACAAATCTGGCATAAGCCGACATATATCAAACATTTATAAAACGGGGGAACTCCAACAAGATACGACAGTTGCAAAAATTGCAACTGTCGTAAATAGAGGAATTCGTGGTGAAGTTGAGGAGTTGGTTGACTTCTATCATCTTGACATGATTATTGCAGTGGGTTATCGCGTTAATTCTCTCAAAGCCACTAAATTTCGTCAATGGGCCACTAAAATTTTAAGTGAGTACATCAAGAAAGGCTTTGCCATGGACGACGAACGTTTGAAGCAGGGAACGGCTGTGTTTGGTAAGGATTACTTCCGCGAATTGCTTGAGCGTGTGCGTTCTATCCGTGCGAGTGAACGTCGTATCTGGCAACAAATAACAGACATCTACGCTGAATGTAGCACCGACTATGACAAGAACTCACCGACTACACATGATTTCTATGCGATGATACAAAACCGCTTTCACTATGCCATTACTGGACAGACTGCTGCGGAGATTATCTATTCAAAGGCAGACCATACGAAAGATCACATGGGATTGACTACATGGAAGAATGCACCAGATGGGCGTGTTCTGAAATCAGATGTCAGCATAGCCAAGAACTATCTGCAAGAAAAGGAGATCCGACAATTGGAGCGTGCCGTATCTTCTTATTTCGACTATATCGAAAACCAGATAGAAAGGCATAATGCTTTTAACATGAAACAGTTCGCAGCCAGTGTCAACAAGTTCCTAACGTTCAACGACTACCAGATTCTGCCCGACAAAGGCAAGATTTCTGCTGCACAGGCTAAGAAGAAAGCGGAAGATGAATACGATATTTTCAATAAGACACAACGCATTGACTCTGACTTCGATAAGGAAGTAAGAGGATTACTGGATAAAGAACAATAATTTTGCAATTGCACTTGCAAAAATACAAAATATGGAAATAAAACATATGGAATTAAAGAAATATGCTCTTAGTGATGTGTGTACTATTGTACCTGGATTTGCTTTTAAGTCAAACGACTTCGGTTCTGGCGAAAACATAGCTGTCAAGATTAAAGATATAGAGCCTCCTTCTGTTAATATCAAGAATGCGGAAAGGGTTTGTTTTACACCTCAAGACAAATTCAGATTGTCAGAAGGTGATTATATAATGGCTATGACAGGGGCAACAATAGGAAAAGTTGGTAAATTACAAATTGATGCAAAGAATGTATACATAAATCAGCGTGTATGCAAGTTCAACCCGATTACAAGTGTATGTGATAAGGAGTATTTATATTATGTTCTATCTACTTCATCTTTTAGAAATTTTATCTGCAACAACGTAGACAGCAAATTAGCACAACCCAATATAGGGCATACAACTATTTACAAATACACCCATTTATTTCCATCAAATATTAAAGAACAAAAACTTATAGCTTCTGTCCTTAATAATATTGACCGCGAGATAGAACTCAACAAGCAGATAAATGATAATTTACCAATGCTTGACCGTTCATTAAAAGAGGTAGAAGTTCATCTCGCAGCTTAGTTAGTGCTTTGCTCTCTTTTAAGCAGTTAAGCATACGAGCAAATATTAATTCTATTGTTTTATTGAAGTTATCAATAATCTGTTTTTCAGGAACAATAATATGTAATCCTTTTAATGTATCTTGACTAATATTTTGTAAAATAGATCCGCCAGAGGTCGTTGCATTTGTTCCTTCTAATTGTTTTAAGCAATACACCAAGTAATTGCGCATACTACTATCATTGGGAGAGCAACATATAATAAAACCACAGAAAAGAGTGTTTGCTGGCGATAAGAGTAATCTCGTTGAACCTGGGCAACCACTTCGAGCAATTATTATATCATCAGGCTTTAATACATAATTTTCCGCTTTTGATGTCGGCACTGTTATTACATCAAAATCTTCTCCATCAAGTAATATTCTCGAAGAAGATATATTACGCACATTTACAATTTGATAATTATTGCCTGTTTCATCTTTAGAGTAATTTATGCCATTCCTAAAATCGCATAAATTCCCCAGATTAACAACTTCAAAGCAAGAGGGTATCTCACGCTTCAGCTTATCATTCCATACCATAGCCCCGCCACTCGATTTATACGGCTTGCCCTCCTCATTCGGGAAGTCAAACTGCACAAACCAATAGTCGTAGAGTTGTTTTGCCATCGCCTCTAAATTATCATTTATCTGACGATTGAGATTGATTTTAGCCATAATATCTACGACTAACTTACCGACATTTTCTTCTGATAAAGAGAATGTCGGTATTTCGTATCTCATGATTTGGTTCTTATCGCCTCTTGGCATTTTGCTGCCTTTTGCACCTTGCATTGCATATTCAAAGAATGAATCATTCAACAAAACAGCATATAAGAAGTTATGTGAATGATCTTCCATTGCACGAAATACAAGGACATCGTTAGAACAACCTCCATCAGTATCTGCTAACCATACCTTCTTCAAATACGGTCGTATGTTTGATACTAAAACATCTCCTTTATGATATTTGGTAAGTGAACAAGGAACAGGAGGTAGATTTTGAGCTATATCTCTACCCCTTTTATTTTGCAGCAAAGAATCCGTCGTAACGTATTCAAACAATGATATTTCACTACTGCTGATTCTATCTGTAACATATGCGGCTATATCTGCTAACTTCATAAGGTTAATACTTTGTTTGAAACGCAAAGTTACCCAAAATCAAGCAGAAACACCCTCGGAGCGACTTAATTTATAAACTTTCGGTGCGCAATCTTTACGTTGGTTTGGTTTACCATGGCGTAGTGCATGGTGGTATCTATCTTGACGTGCCCCAACATTTTCTGCACTTGTTCTATGGGCATGCCCTTATCTATTGCCATCGTTGCCAAGGTGCGACGGAACTTGTGCGGGTGCACCTTGGTGGCAATGTTGGCTTGTGCGCCTAACTTGCGTAACCGCACTTCCACCCCATTGATAGTCAGACGGTTGTAAGGACTTTTTAGGCTGACAAACAAGGCAGGATTATCGTCCGTACGTTGCTCCAAATACTTCTTCAAGTGTATTTTGGCACGCGCATTAAAGTACACCTCACGCTCTTTGTTTCCCTTGCCAAACACCACACATTGGCGTTCGTGTAAGTCAATATCTTCACGATTGATGCGCACCAACTCGCCCACACGCATTCCTGTGCTGAGCAACAAGTCAATCATGGCAATATCGCGCAACTCGTGGCAACTGTCACGCAGCACTTCGATATTTTCATCTGTCAGTACCTCTTTCACCAGAGCATCAGTGCGCACTTTATGGATCCTGCGCACAGGGCTTTTGGTGATATAATCCTCATCTTCCAACCAAGAGAAAAAACTGGAATATATTCGTCGCAAGTTGTCAATCGTAACCTTGCTAAGTCCTCGTTGTTCCTGTTGCTCAGCAAGATAGCAACGAATGTCATTAGTGGAAATATCGCACACATTCGTCTTCACAGTTACTATCAGTTTCTCAATGGAAGACTTATAATAGTTGATTGTCTTGTCAGAACAACCCTCCACTTTCTTTGAGGATATAAAAGCCCCAAGAAGTTCAGCATTTTCTTTGTTGCGCTGTTCTTCCTCTGTTGCCTTTGGCGTAATCTCACACTCAGATAGTGCCTTTCGGGTCACATCTGTCAGCATTTCCAACTGATTTTCAGTCAGGACCGTTCGCATACCATCTAAAACGGTTTGTATAATTGTTTCTTTCATGTCATAAAACTTGTATTGGTCTCTATATAATATAAGGGAAGAAAGAAACAATGCCGATAAATGATAATTTAGAGGCTATGGCAAAACAACTCTACGACTATTGGTTTGTGCAGTTTGACTTTCCGAATGAGGAGGGTAAGCCGTATAAAGCAAGTGGTGGGGCTATGGTGTGGAATGAGAAATTGAAGCGTGAGATACCGCAGGGGTGGCATTGCGGTACGTTGTTGGATATAGCTGAATACACAAACGGCATGGCGTGTCAGAAATACCGCCCAACAGATAATAACAAATTGCCTGTTATCAAGATTAAAGAAATGCACGATGGTTTATCTGCTGATACAGAATGGGTAAAGGCTGATATTCCCGATGATGTAAAGGTATTTGATGGTGATGTTTTATTCTCATGGTCTGCTTCTTTAGAAGTAATGCTGTGGGCTTATGGCAATGGCGGATTGAACCAACATATATTCAAGGTTACATCAAAGAATGGTTATCCACGTTCTTTCTATTTCTACCAACTAATACATTATGTTGGTGTATTCAAGCAAATAGCAGAGGCAAGAAAGACAACAATGGGACATATAACGCAAGACCATTTAAGGCAAAGCACTATCGCCCTTCCACCAAATATAGATGTTGCTAACAAATTAGAAGAAAAGCTCTGCCCAATTTTTGACGCAATAGTCAAAAACAACCAAGAGATTATGGCTTTGACTAAGCAGCGCGACGAGTTACTGCCATTGTTAATGAACGGTCAAGCATCGGTAAATTATCATTTGTATGTCTTTTCACGCACACATTTTATCTTGTTCCTTAGCCCCCCGAAAGTACAAAACTATGAACGATATAAAAAGAAAAGGTGTGTATTGGTTCTAACTTGCTTTTTCTCAAATTAGACGCTTCCATACTTTCGCGGTACGGAAGCATTTTCTATATCCCCGCCCAAATCATGGTCGGAACTGTTGTATATTCTGAAGCGTGCATTAATATGTTTTAGCCTTGTAGGCATTTCTTCTCCGATATTTCGTAACTTTGCACAGATTATGTGTTGGCGGAATTTGTTGACGTGAACTAACCTGAATGCACGTTCGATTTCGTACCAACAGACACACTATACATATAAGGTATTGAAATAGCATGTCATCACTACACAATAAGAAAGCAGCTTACCACACACTTGGCTGCAAACTCAATTTTGCCGAAACATCGTCACTTCGCGACCAACTGGAACGCGAAGGGGTGCAAACCATACAAAAGGGCGAACATGCAGACATCTGTATTGTAAACACTTGCTCCGTAACCGATGTGGCCGACCATAAATGCCGACAGGCCATACACCGCTTTACACGCGAACACCCGGGTGCCTTTGTGGTGGTGACGGGTTGCTACGCCCAACTCAAGGCCGACGAAATTGCCACCTTTGACGGGGTGGACCTTGTGCTTGGCATGGAACAAAAAGGCGATGTGCTGCGTTACATTGAGGAACGTATGGCACAAAAGGAGGCTCTGAATGGCGGCGACGCCTGCCACGAGGCTATCAGTGTGCCTACCAAGGACATTCGCACCTTTGTGCCATCATGCTCACGCGGTGACCGCACACGCTATTTCCTGAAAGTGCAAGACGGCTGCAACTATTACTGCACCTACTGCACCATTCCCATTGCACGCGGCCGCTCACGCAACGGCAGCATTGCATCGCTTGTTAAACAGGCCGAGCAGGTGGCCGCCGAAGGAGGCAAGGAAATAGTGCTGACGGGTGTCAACACGGGCGACTTTGGCCGCTCGACGGGCGAAACTTTTCTGCAACTTATCAAAGCACTCGACCAGGTGGAGGGCATTAAGCGCTACCGCATATCGAGCATAGAGCCAAACTTGCTCACCGACGAGATTATTGAGTTCTGCGCACAGTCGCGCGCCTTCATGCCTCACTTTCACATACCGCTACAATGCGGCTCTGACACAGTGCTGAAACTGATGCACCGCCACTACGACACGGCCCTGTTTGCACAAAAAATAGCACGCATCAAGCACATCATGCCCGACGCTTTCATAGGGGTGGACGTTATTGTTGGTATGCGCGGCGAGACGGACGAGTGTTTTGAAGAGTCGTACAACTTTATCAAGTCGCTCAACATCTCGCAACTGCACGTGTTCAGCTACAGCGAGCGCCCAGGCACCAAAGCACTGGAAATACCCTACGTTGTGCCGGCACAGACGAAACACGAGCGCAGCCAGCGCCTGCTTGCGCTGTCGGAGGAGAAACGACGTGCGCATTATGCCCAATTTATTGGCACCACACGCCCTGTGCTGTGGGAGCACGCACGCGACAACGAACCCATGCAGGGCTTTACCGACAACTACATACGCGTGAAGCAAGCTGCCGGCGACCATGCCAAAGACAACCATGTGACTTTGGCCAAACTGGGGGATTTTACAGCCGACGGCGAATGCTTGACTGAAGTGTTGGACCAAACTACATCTGCTCATGATTAAGACTGACAAAATAGCCATCGTCATACTTAACTGGAACGGTCGCGACATGATGCGCCAATTTTTACCCTCGGTTGTAAAGCACTCCAAAGACGAGGGTTGTGTGATTGTGGCCGACAATGGTTCGACCGATGGCTCGCTCGATATGCTGAAGGAGGTATTTCCCGAAGTTGAATTACTGCCATTGCCGCAAAATTATGGCTTTGCCGAGGGCTACAACAAGGCGCTCGACCTGGTGGAAGCTCCCTACTACTTGTTATTAAACTCTGACGTGGAGGTGCCAGAAGGTTGGCTGCGCCCCATGCTCGACTATATGGAGCAGCACCCTGAGGTGGCTGCCTGCCAGCCCAAACTGCTGAGTCAGAAAGCCAAGCAATACTTTGAGTATGCCGGGGCTGCTGGTGGATTTATGGACCGCTACGGTTATCCATTTTGCCGCGGCCGCATATTTGCCGAGGTTGAACGCGACGAGGGGCAGTACGACACCATAGCACACCTGCTTTGGGCCACTGGCGCAGCCCTGATGGTGCGCAGCAAGGATTGGAAGGAGAGCGGCGGACTTGACGGCCGTTTCTTTGCCCATATGGAGGAAATTGACCTGTGCTGGCGACTACGATCGCGCGGCAGAGGCATTGTGTGCGTGCCGCAGAGTGTGGCCTACCACGTGGGAGGGGCATCGCTTGCCGCGGGCAATCCGCGCAAGACCTTTCTCAACTTCCGCAACAATCTGCTGATGCTCTACAAAAATTTGCCGGCCGACGAGCTAAAGTCTGTCATGCGTGTGCGCAAATGGCTTGACATGGTGGCAGCCTTCAAATTTTTGATTACAGGCGATGTGGCCAACTTCAAGGCAGTATACAAGGCACGCAGAGAGTTTAGGCGTATGCTGCCTGACTTTGAGAAAGACCGCCAACACAACCTGCAGTTAGCCGTCGATGGCGGACACGGACTGCCCGAACGTATTGACCAAAGCCTGCTGCTTTTGTACTACGCGAAAGGCATTAAAAGGTTCAGCGCTTTGCATTTTTGATATTATTTCATATATTTGCAAACAAAATAACAGTATAGTTGAAACGCTTACGCTACATATTATCCACTCTCATGGTATGCTCGCTTGCAATTTGTATGGCAGCATGCCAGTTTGACCGTAACCTTATTAAAGAGAATGCTGGCAAGGACTTGCACATCATTCGTTACGACCGCATGGTGGACGACTATGTCAATACGGGCAATGTGGCTTTGTGGCAACGAATGAACACGGAGTTTTCACGCGAGACCCGTGCATTGATTGAGGACGTGCTGCACCTCGGGCGCGCCGACAATGAGGACATTGACGACAGCTTGATAGCATACTACAAAGACCCCATTTTGGTGCAGTTGCGCATGGACATATCGCGCAAGTTTGAGGACCTTTCGGCTTACGAAAAAGCTTTGTCTTGTGCCTTCAAGCGTCTTGAAGCCGAAGACAAGAATTTTGTAACACCCAAGATTTACGCTCAAAACTCGGCCTTTAACCAAAGCATTGTGGTGGGCGACAGCCTTATTGGCATCAGCCTCGACAAATACATGGGGGCTGATTACCCCGCATACAAAAAGTATTTTTACGAAAATCAGCGCGCCACAATGGAGCCCTCGCGCATTGTGCAGGACTGCTTATACTTTTACCTGAACCAACAGTTCCCTCCCACGAGACTGCGCATACGCCACACTTTGGGGCAGTGGCTTATACACCAAGGCAAAATTGCCTGGGTGGTGGCACAGCTCACTAATAAGAGTGCTATCGACATAGCAGCCTGCCAACCGGCCACCAAGGCATGGTACAAGCTGAACGAACGACGCGTATGGAACACGCTGCGCAACGAAAAAATATGGAACAGCTATGACTCGTTGTTGCTGCACTCTATTTTGTATTCAAGTGATGCACACCCTTATTTTGTCGACCCGCACTCGCGTGGCGTGGGATTGTGGATTGGTATGCGCATTGTAGAGGGCTACATGAAACATCACCCTGAAATGTCATTTGACGCACTGCTCCGTTATAACAACTATGATTTAATCAAGAAGGAGAGTAATTATTGACTCAAGTTTCGGATTTAGCCCGCCCGTGTTAAATCCGAAACTTCAATTATTGAAATATACACTATGGCTTCATTGTACCTTATACCCGTAACCTTGGGTGATACGCCCTTGTCGCAGGTGCTGCCTGCCTATAACAAGGACATCATTCTTGGGTTGCGGCATTTTATTGTGGAGGAGGTGCGCACAGCACGCCGTTTTTTGAAACAAGTTGACCGCGACATTGATATTGACAGTTTGACGTTCTACCCCATGGGCAAGCATGCCGATGCAGCGTTGTTTTCAAAATACCTCGACCCGCTGCGCAAAGGCGAGTCGGTTGGTGTTATAAGCGAGGCTGGCTGCCCCGCAGTGGCCGACCCCGGAGCTGATGTGGTGGCCATAGCCCAACGTGAGGGACTGCATGTGGTGCCATTGGTCGGTCCTTCGTCCATTCTGTTGGCAGTGATGGGTTCGGGATTTAACGGACAGAGTTTTGCCTTTCATGGCTATCTGCCCATTGCACCAGGCGACCGTGCCAAAAGGTTGAAACAACTCGAAAGCCGCTCTGCTGCTGAACACCAAACACAGCTGTTCATTGAAACGCCCTATCGCAACCATAAGATGATTGCCGACATCTTGTCTACCTGCAACCCGCGCACACGACTGTGCATTGCTTCGGGGCTGACTACCACACAGGAGTTTCTGCAATCGAAAACGGTGAAAGAGTGGAAGCAGACTCCCCCACCCGACTTGAACAAGATTCCTACCATCTTTGCCATTTACGCTGGTTAACGCTGGCATTTTGTTTGCCGCAAGGCCCGCGTGCTAATTTGGACAATAAATACGCAAGTGTCCGGTAAAATGTGCTGTTGCACATTTTACCGGACACTTGCCATTTACGCGATATGCTAAAGGTGCTTAGAGCACAACTTTAACTACTTGGCCATCGGCCACAACCACATAGGTGCCATGAGGCAGCGCAGTGCTGTTGTTAACCTGTTGGCCAGCTGCATTATAGATGCTGTAATGGTTGGCATTCTCAACAACTATGCCGCCAAACTTGGTATACACCTTTGCGGCAGAAGTTTGATTGTTGTTAATTGAAGTTACCTCACCAAAGTTCTTGACAGAGCTGTCGCCCTGACCAGTCAGTTCGGCTACCTTGCCATTCAGCACCTCTACGTCGTAAGCCACATCGTTGGCTGTAAGGTACGGATAGTCGAGTTCGCTTTGTGCCAAGGCTATGGCTTGCTTGAGAGCCTCAGCCTTTTCGCCCTCCAAAGTGGCGAGCGCCTGCTGCGCACTGCTGACTGCCTGCTGCAATCTGTCGGTCTCAGCCGAAGCGGGAAGCGGCACCAGGCGGAAGGTGAAGGCGTTCTTTGCCACCTTGTTGGCTATGGTGAGCGCTGAACCAGCTGCATTGGGTGCAACGAACGAAAGCGTGTTGCCGCTCTTGGCATCAGTGGTGCTGCCGGCATGAATGGCCAGGTGCGAATCGAGTGTCCATTCCTCCTCGTCGAGGAACAAGACAAACTTTGATGCTTCGGTTGTGGTGGCAGACTTAACAGCGTTTCCGTCAACCGTTACATTGGTGCCTGATTGCGGCAGCGTGAGGGTGGCAACGCCTTCATCATTTGTACTAATGAGCAAGCGCGAGCCTTGGTAGGTGTAATCTGTGCTCAACGAGGCATTGCCGTTGGCATCGAAAGACACGAAACGTCCCTCGCTATTGTAGTTGTAGTCGGGGAATACGCTAACTGCCTGAATGCAATAGTAACCATTGGCAACGGCATTGGCCAATGAAACAGGCTTAGCCTCAACCAACTTGACACGTACCGCGCTGGTCTTGTCCTGGAAAGTCATGGTGCCGTCTGCATTATAGCCATAGCACTTCTCAGCGTTTTCGAAGGGAACCATGTAATATGAGTTGTCATCAGCCTTCTCAAAGGTCCACTTTTGGTTGTCGCCACCACTTGTTTGCCACTGCAGGAGCTTGTGATAGTTTGCATTGTTTGATGCAGAGGGGTTGTCGATGTTGACATTGCCTACCGAGCTCTTTATGGTCCAATAATTTCCCGAACGGTTTATTTGCCATATCTGTCCTTCGTCCTTTACATCAAAAGGCTGCATGGTCAATATGGTGTTATTGGCCGTTGAACCATTGTTGCTTAATGCGGCCGAAGTGTCGAATGTGCAAATTTGGTAGTAGTTGCCGCTGGTTATGCCATCAATGGTAATGACGGGTTCAACATACTTGACCAACTTGACACGTGTGTCGGCACCTTTGTCCTGAAATGTAAAGTTGCCATTGGCATCAAGCGCATAACATTTTGCGGCGTTTTCGAGCGGGATCATGTAATATGAGTCATCGTCTGCTGCCTCGAAAGTCCACTTCTGGTTGTCGCCACCATTTGTTTGCCACAAACAGAGTTTGTTCTCGAATTTGTCGTGTGCCTCGGAAGGATTATCTATATTAAATGCCCCCATTGCCGAGGTTATGCCCCAATAGTCTCCGTTTTGGGTCAGTACCCACACCTGGCCTTCTTCGGTGTTGCTCAAGTTGGTAAGTGTAAGCCTGACATCGTTTTTGGCCACTTCGCCACAGCTCAATGCTTTTGTGCCATCAAGCGTTACTATTTTGTACTTTTGACCGCTCACAATGTTGTCGGCCTGCACATTAAATGCGAATGCCAACAATGCGAAGAGCGTTAGAAATATCTTTTTCATAAATCTGATGTTGTATCGTTAGTAATGTATGTGCGGCCCTTTTACTGCAAGTCGATGTATTCGGTAGGCATTGAGAAGGTGATGCCGCGATGCTGAAGGTCGAGCATCAAGGGGCGTGAACGCTTTAAGAAACCCTTCCACGAACGGTTCTTTTGTGCGCTCCAACCTGCCTCGGCCAATATCAGCGAACGTGGGTAGGCCTGATAGAATATGCGCTCGGGCGAATTGATAGATTCGCTCCACAAAGTGCCGGCCACGCCAAAGAGATTGTTCTTTTCAAATTCCTCACCTTTGCCCCAACCTGGGTCGAACTGGTAAACAGTCTCGAACGTGCGCACGGGCATACCCCAGTTTACCTCGGGCATATCGCCACTTGCCATGGGATAGTCGAAATAGCAATAGTCGCCAGGGCACATCATGATTTTGGCATTATTGTCGATAGCCGCCTGCACAGCAGGTTCTGTCAGACCATTACGCCAAGCAAATGTGACACAGCCCTCTTGTATCTCCTTAAAGTCGGTTTCGTACCAGAACATGGGTTCCTTGTCGTACTTGGTGCGCAAGGTGTCAATAATACGGTCGAACATATACTTTTGCAGTTTCCAGTTTTCCGACCGGTCGGTAGTGGTGATGCCGAGCTTTTTCTTGAGTTTCTTGTCCTTCTCGCAAGTGGTCCAACAGTCGAGGGCGGGATTACCGGCCTCATCGCCACCAAGATGAACATATTTGCATGGGAACACGTCGGCCAACTCGCGGAACACGTTGCCAAGGAACTCATAAGTAAATTCGTTGCCCGGGCAGAGCAGTTCGTTCGACACGCCACAAGTGGTGCGGATAGGCACTTGCTTTCCACCACAAGTAAGTTCGGGGAAAGCATGAACGGCAGCCACTTCGTGGCCCGGCATTTCGATTTCGGGCACAACCATGACATGATATTGTGCGCAGTACTTGACGAAGTCCTTCATCTGCTCTTGTGTGTAGTAGCCCGAAATGGGTATCAGCATGTCGTCCATGCCCACACGCGAGGTGCTTTTCTCGATAAGTTGCGGATACTTCTTTATTTCAATGCGCCATGCTTGGTCATCGACCAAGTGGAGGTGGATACTGTTAAGTTTGTAACGTGCCATTTCGGGCACAATCTCCTTCAAGCGTTCGTAAGGAACGAATATGCGGCAAGGGTCAACCATCAACTCGCGTACATGGGTGCGCGGGGCATCTTCAATGGTGATAGGGTTGGTTTCGATGCAACGGGCCGAAGCATTGTCGTCGATCATGAGTTGCTCCATGGTCATGATGCCATAGAACACACCCGCGGCCGTTTTGCCAGCAATGTTTACGCCATTCTCGTCGATTGAAAGCGTGTAAGCCTCGTCGTCGCTGAGCGAGGTGTCGATAGAGAGCGTAATTTGTGCTGTGCCATTGTCGTTAAGAGTGGTTACGCCTGCACGGTCGGCAAGAATGCGCAGCAAGTGCGCCTTTTCGTTGGCCAACTCGTCGGGGCAGTTGATTTGTCCAACATTCTGCCATACAAGCGGCTGGCCCTGTGCTGAGGCCATTTTCAAAGGGATTGGCACCAAATTTTGTGCGGTGGCAACTGTTGGGGCCACCCAACTTGCTGCACAAAGCAGTGCGATGGAAAGAAATATCTTTTTCATAAATATTGTGTCTGATTGAGGGTTAGTAATTTACTTTGAATGTACGATTGTTAACCTTGACAAGGTAAGCGCCTCTTACCTGTAAGGGCAAAGCAATTTCACCCTCGCCCTGCAATGACTGCAAGAGCTGGCCTTGTGCATTATACATCTGCACACGGCTACCCTGAGGCAAATGCTTGAGCCATACCTTGCTGCCTTCGACAGTGGCAGTAACTTTGGCTAATGCCTGCTGGGTGCTGACTGTGGTGACAGTACCGATGTTGAAGTTTTTCCACACCTCGGCCGATTTATAAGCCTCTTCGCAACCCTCGGGCACCAACAGGGCTACATTGGCGCAGTCTACCCCGGCAAAGGCTGTGGCATCGACTGCTGCGGGAGTTTCGGCATAAACCTTTATGGTTTTGAGTCCGGTGCAACCGGCAAACGCACATGCTTTAAGCTCGGTGAGCTCGGCAGGCAGAATGACGCTTTCTATGCCACTGCAACCTGAAAATGCGCCCTTGCCAAAATACAAAATGCTGCCAGGAATGCTTATCTCGCCACGCAAACCGCTACAATTCATGAAAGCGGCATCGCCTAACTGCTGCAGGGCTCTCGGCATGCTGATGTGTGTGAGGCCCTTGCACTCGGCAAAAGCTGAGGCACCTATGCGGGTTAGCATCTTGTCGAGATTGATGTCGCCCGAAAGACTGGTGCAATTAAAGAAGGTGTTGTTGCCTATCGACTGCAAAGTAGAAGGCAACTTGATGCCCTCGAGACTGCTGCAACGCGAGAAAACACCATCGCGCAACACAACAAGGGTTGAAGGTATGCTGACAGTGCCCGCCAAACTTGTGCAACCCTCGAAAGCATACGAGCCAATGTTTACCAACTGACCTGAGCCAGCGAACTGAATGCCTTGCAACGACTTGCAGCCTGCAAAACAGCTGGCACCAATGCTGGCTGTTGTTCTCGAAAATGTCAGTGTGCCTGCCAAAGAGTCGCAAGCGAAGAATGCCTGCGAGCCAATGGTTGAAAGGTTGTTGGGCAACACAAGGCTCCGCAAGTGATGGCGCGAATGAAGCGCATTCTTAGGAATGTTCGGACAGTTGGCCGCCGACAGATCGAGCGTGGCCATTGAATAGCAAAGGTCACGCAGCTGGCGAAAATCGCTGTCGCCTGTGGTGGTCAACGTTCCCGTGAGTTTGACATTTACCAGGTTAGGCTGGTCTTTTGCCGCCACACTGGTTATGTTGCCAGTGGTCACATTTTGTGCCCAAGCGTATGCAGGCGAGCCGCACAACAATGAGCACATGAGCATGAATTGTAGACTTCTTCTCATAGAATGATGATGGGTAAAAAAGTTTGTATTCGCAAGTTTTATTAGGTCGTATATATCATCAGTTATTCATTTCAGAATAACTACCGGTAGCAAATGTACATAAAAATTATGTAACAATGCGGGGCTAACTTGCAAAATAGGGCATTTAACTGGCCAAAACGCCACATCTCGCATAAAAGTGGTGTGCCAAGACCCTCCAAACTTCGTCAATGCGTCACCCAATCAAATGATGTAACGCTTCGTTTTTCAACATGCGCCATTCAATGGTACAAAAAAGTGATGAAGTTGGTAAAAAGCGCAAGCACTAATGGGGGCGACGCGTCTCGCGTCGGTTTTTTCAGCGGCCTCAAATACGGTTTGCTCACGGGCACAAACCCTTTGCCCGCCAGGTCGCGCCATTGTACTTCGGGTGTGCAGTCAAGCACATTATAGCGAATGTCGTACAGTTCGTTCATCAGGCTGATGGCCTGTTCTGTCAGACCGCAGTTCGTGGTGCTGCCAGTTGTTTGAGATGTGCAGTCAGTGTCGTTGCCCATGCGTTTTTGCGGCTGGGGTGTTTCAGTGTTTTTGGTTTGTGGTTCCGGGGTATGTCCGATAGCGTCTATCAATTTGTCAACGCCACGTTTCACAATGGCATCGGCATAGCGCAACATTCTGTTAAGTATTCGTTTCATGGTAGTCAATACAATTTGGTTTGATATAAAAGTAAAGTGCTGCAAAGGTAACACGAAGGCATTGCACCCAACAAAAAAAGTGTACAATTTGTACACAAATATTTGTTCTCTACCCGTATGCCTACATGTAAAAGAGTGCGTGTGTTTTTACTGCCATCTTACACTTTTTGTACGTAACAAGTTGATATACAAAGGTTTCAATAGTGTAAGATAAATTCAAAGTATCTTACACACCCTTGCATACATCTTACACACCTCACTCCGCTGCCGCGCAGTCAAATTGGACGTATGCGGCGGGTTTTACACCATAGGGACGTAGAGAAATCTGTCGGAGCAACAGACTTTCCTGCCCCCCTATGCCGTGATATCGCCCTCCCGTGCTTGTGCCGTGTAGCAGCGTGAGGGTTGTGTAGGTTGCGTGTAAGTGGAATTTGTAGCATCTTACACTAAGTAAAGCGTTGATAATCAATGTATTACAATGCATTAGTGTAAGATGTAAGATACTCGGTAAGTAAAGCTTTTGTAGTATGGTAAAGGTCCCGCTACCACTAAACGCAAGC
>ENA-UEOZ01000607-UEOZ01000607.1-human-gut-metagenome-genome-assembly--contig:-NODE-607-length-21952-cov-89.374903_pt1 | contig 21952 bp, 16 predicted proteins | sample MGYA00242898_ERZ507912 | MGnify/ENA primary metagenome ERZ507912 (study PRJEB26167, sample SAMN06115410) | human gut metagenome | host: Homo sapiens | place: China:Chongqing | collected 2016-04-27... | reverse complement strand
GCCATTTTAAGCCCTTATGACGAATTGTTTAACATAAACTAAAATTTTAAGATGAAAAAAGATATGCCCTTAGAGGGACTTAGGTGGAGTCGTGATAGCGGTTCTGCCCTCTATGATACACCCCAAAACGGCCGTTCTCGGACGGGCTGGGGGAGGGTTTCAATTTTAATGTCCTCGCTTTTTGTTCTGCTTCAAAGGTTGTTGTTAGCCAACATAAAGTGTATTATTATCGTTTGGATAATTCTACAAGTGCTATGAACAAGTTCAATGTGAATAAATGTGCCATGGGATTGGAGGCGATAGATATTATACGCAAGAACTTGCGTATCAAATCAAAAAAGTTAAATGATGCTGTAGATTATGCAGATTGGAGTACTCATGGTAGTATGTATGATTGGATGGTAATGGCAAACGTCAAGCGTTTATACCCTGAAATGTATAAAAGATGTTTGGATAAAACTCATAAATTATCGGTTAAAGCTCTTTTTGCTCCCACTACAACAAAGGGAAAAATAGTTGCTTTTCTAAGAATTCTGCATCCTTTCCTTTGGGCCTATTTAAGGGTTATAGTAAGAAAAATAGCTAGAAATAAATAATGTAAATTATGTATAAACCTCTAGTAAGCGTTATAGTTCCATGTTACAATGTGGAGCAGTATTTACCAAAATGTATTGATAGCATCCTCAATCAAACTTACAAGAACTTGGAAGTCTGGTTAGTTGATGACGGCTCACCGGATAAATGTGGAGCAATCTGCGATAAATATGCCAAGAAGGATACTCGTATAAAAGTAATCCATAAGAAAAATGGAGGTTTGGCAGATGCTCGCAATGTGGCTTTGGATGTGATGGCAGGTGAGTATGTGGTATGTGTGGATAGCGATGATTATATTTCGCCTACACATATTGAAGGACTTTATAATTTGATAGAGAAGTATGGCGCAGATGTTAGTGTCAATACATTCTGTTCTTTTTACGAAGGTTCATCTCCAAATCCAAGCCCAAAATCAGCTAAAGATTGGGTCTTAGATGGACTTCATGCTACAGAAATGATGTTCTACCAAGAGTATTTTGATAATACTGCTTGGGGAAAAATGTACAAGACAAGTCTGTTTGATGGTATTCGCTATCCAAAAGGTTTATTGTTTGAAGACCTTCCTACGACATATCGTCTTTTATTGAAAGCAAATAAGGTGGTTTTTAATGATGAACAGAGTTATTTTTATTTACTTCGTAGCAATAGCATTGAAGGTGCAGCTTTCTCTCCCCATAAGCTGGATAGTGGCTTACAATTGATGGCTTTGATGGATAAGGATAGAGATAAACTGCAGCCTATCATCAAGAGTTATAATTGCCGCATTGTTAGCTTTGTCTTTCATTTACTGTTGCAAATGCCAGAGGGATATGCGCATCGTAATGATTTTGAACGTCGCATAAAAACGATCCGACTATCAGTGTTGATGGACAATAGGGCAAGAAAGAAAGCTAGGCTTGCTTGCTTGTTATCTTTTATTGGTTTTGGAATTGTTCAAAAGATTTTCAATAAAGTGAAAACAAGAAAGTAAGATGTTCTTGAATACTTATTAGAAACTCGATGTTTTTCTTCAAAAGGTAAGGTCTTAACTGATTTAGCATCTATGGATACAATTGATATTTCTCAAAACATTCAAGACTTCAAGCAAGTATTTGAAAAAGAGAGTAGAATCATCTTCTCTGCTAGGTTTGGAGATGGTAAGTCTTACTTTCTGAATGAGTTCATGAAGAGCTATGATGAAAAGGATAATGATTACTATTTCATCACTCTCCATCCTGTAAACTACGTGGTTGAGGAGAATCGGGATGTCATTGAGTATATCAAACGTGACATTCTGTTTCAACTCATAAAGGATAATCGTATCTATGACTTTAAAGAGGGATATGATAAGATATTTGATGCAGTATGCAACAAAGAGTCTTTGTTAAAGTTAGGCGACTTTGTTGCTTCAATCATTCCGATAGAAGGATTGAAAGATGGGTATGAGGCTTTGAAAGATCTTGCTTCTACCATTCATGAGAAATATAAAAGTCAAGATGTTCTTCATGTAGTAGATGACTACCTCAATGGATTTTATGGAAAGTCGGGGAGTATCAGCGAATGTGATGCTTTTACTTGCCTTATCCAGAGGTCTTTAGAGCAGATGATGGCTAAGTCTGTTTTGATTATTGAAGATTTGGACAGAATAGATCCGGCTCATCTATTCCGCATCATGAATGTCTTGTCCTCTCAGGTAGATAATCCCTATTATTCGGAGGTTCCTCATGGTAACAAGTTCGGCTTTGATAAGATAATCCTTGTGATGGATTATGAGATAGCCCGTCATCTCTTCCACCATTTCTATGGTAAGGAGGCGAACTATGAGGGGTATATGAATAAGTTTCTGAATACCTTGCCCTATAAGTTCTCTATTTCGGAAGAAGCTCAAAAGCAAGTTGAAAATAAGCTTATCCGAACTTTCGGGACATCTGATGTTCTCAATTTCAGGAGCCCTTTGAATCCTCATAAGTTTAATTCGGACACATTCTTCTTGCTTGTTGCGGTAAAAGAACTTTCTGTTCGAAGGTGTAAGGAATTTATTGACGATAATATTGAAACTCATATAAAGCCATCTTGGGTAAATGATAAGATAAAGATTCCTACAAATATTGATTTAGTAAAACTACTGTATTGTATCCGTTTTTTTACGAGATTATCTCTTAATACTATTTTCGTAATGTTAATTGAGAGCTTAGAGGGTGAATTAGCTGTAAGAATGTTGATGCCATTATTTTGCATCAGCAGAAAGAAAAATACTTTTTTTGTACGAATGGATAAAGAAATCTATGAATGTCACTATGAAGAAAGCAGCTTATCATTTAGTGTTGAGCAGAATAATACTTGGGATGACAGTCTAGTGGTGAGCTTCGATAACATTAAGCGTGCAGCAAGTAATATGAAAGATGCTGTGCTTGACTTGATAATTGGGGATTTGTAGAAGAAAAAATGTTTGAACGATGAAGATATTACATATAGGTCAGATGATAGGAGGATTGGATATTTATATCCGGAACTCTATTATATATAATAATGTGGAAGATAATGAGTATGTCATTGTCTGTGGTAAGGATGATAAGCATCAGCTTGTTATCAGAAATGGTATAGAGGTGAAAGAATACCCTATATCATTGTTCCGCTCGCTCAATCCTTTGAATGATTTGAAGGCTTTAATGGAAGCGGTCAAGATTATAAGGAAGGAAAAGCCGGATGTGATTCATTGCCATAGTGCTAAGGGTGGTATCATTGGAAGAACTGCGGGATGGATTACAGGTGTGAAGACTTTCTATACGCCTCATGCTTTCTCTTATCTCTGTACTCCTTCGAGGCTGAAACGATGGGTGTTTATGACTATAGAACGATTGACTCGTTTCAAGACATACGTATTAGCTTGTTCGGAGTCCGAACAGGAAATGGCAATCAAGGAGGTTGGCTATTCTGAAGAGCATGCATTGGTTTGGCACAATGCCGTGCCTGATTCTTCTCTTGAAAGGGGAAGAAAGGTTGATATATCTGAGCCTTATGCTTGTTATATCGGGCGACCATGCTACCAGAAGAATCCTTTGTTTTTGCTTGATGTCATCAAAAAGGTGAAGGATAAAGGTTGTAATCTTAAATTTATCTTGCTGGGTGTTGGCTATCATTCTCCAGAATTGGAAGCAATGAAAGCCAAAATGCATGAGTTAGGATTGGAAGATTCCATTCGCTTAGAACCTTGGATTAATCATGCAGACTGTCAGGAGTTTGTACGTAAGTCGCTGTTCTATATATCTACTGCTCTTTATGAAGGTTTGCCTTTGGCTATCATTGAAGCTATGGCGAATGGCAAGGCGATTATAGCCAGTGATGTAGTTGGAAATAAGGATTGCGTAAGAAATGGTGAGAATGGTTATCTCCTGCCTTTGGATGCAGATGCTTACGCAGATAAGATTATCCAACTCGTAAACGATAAAGAATTAAGAACTTTTATGGAGAAGAAATCCAGAGCTTTGTTCCTTGAAGAATTCTTCATAGAAACTAGAATTAAATACTTGCAAAATCAATACTAAATATTTTGCAATCGGCAATTTTTGTGATGATGAATGATATAACTGCTTTTTTCGCTTTTCTGAAGTATTATCTTGGAAATAAGAGGAATATGAGTATGGTGATTGCTGGTATGGACTGGCGAAAGCTGTATTCCTTTGCTTCCAAGCAGGCGATATTGGCGCTTTGTTTTAATGGCATAGAGAGACTGGAGAATGATTATTCTGAAGAGTTAAAGAAGAATCCGATAGAAAGAGACTTACTGATGGCTTGGATGGGAGCGGCACAACAAATTCATCGACAGAACATGAAGGTGAATGCTGTAGCGGGTAAACTCTTCTCGATGCTGAGGGAGGATGGCTTCAGATGCTGCATCTTGAAAGGACAAGGCAATGCCTTGATGTATCCGAATCCATATTCTCGTACTCCAGGGGATATTGATGTATGGGTGAATGCTAGCAGAGAATATCTAACAGAATATGCTAAGCGTCATTTTAATCTAGAGGATGATATAAGATTTCATCATCTTGAAACAACAATGGATGGTGTGCCTGTGGAGTTACATTTCTTTCCTTGCTCTATGAATAATCCTCTTTATCATGCCAGATTGCAGAAGTGGTTCAAGCGGAATGCAGATTTACAATGCTCAAATGTTGTTAGCCTGCCAGATGGTATTGGAGAAATTGCTATACCAACGACGGCATTCAATGTGATTTATCAGCTGACGCATCTGTATCACCATTTCTTTGATGAAGGGATTGGAATGAGGCAAATCATTGATTACTATTATGTAGTGAATAATGATGAGTTATTAGTGATTAGGGATACTTTGCAGAGAGAATTGAAGCATCTTGGATTGTGGAAGTTTGCAAGGGCGATGATGTATGTGCTGCATGAGGCATTGGGACTATCAGAGGAGAAGATGATAGCTCCAATGGATGAAAAACGAGGAAAGTTGTTGTTAACAGAAATACTGAATGGGGGCAATTTCGGACAGCACTTCACCAAGTATGGGCATTTCACACAACAAGGAATGGCTAAGAAGTACTTCTTGAAGATATGGAGAAATATGCACTTCGTGCGATATTATCCAGCAGAGGCTCTAAGTGAGCCAATCTTCAGAACATGGCACTTCTTCTGGAGGCTTAAACACAGGAGATAATCTCTCGGAATCTTCTTTTCTTGAAGCCCTATTTGGGCTGGAGCTTGGTCACGCAGATGACGCAGATTTTTTTGCAGCTCATCTATCACCCATCACGATTTTCTGAAAGAAATCTGGTAAGCTATTGATAACTATAGGAATCGCATGCGTGACTGATGGCTAAAAAAGGGAATTTATCCCTCACGCATCCCTCACGATTTGGGCTTTATCCCTCACGATTTTGCTTATGCTGTTAAGCAAAAAGACTTTTTTTTGAGTGAAACTGGCTTCATTTGCCTTTGAAGTAAGCTTTATTTCAAATTGGTTTGAGGCTTAGATAAAGTTTACGTGGGGCTCTATTAAGGTTTACGTGAGATTCACTTCGGATTCAAATGAGGCTCAGTTCGATTTCTTTCTGTTCTTCTAATGAAGCGGAAACGGATTCGTATTTATACCTCGTATAAATCAAAAAAGCAGTGTAGTGGAGTGTAGTGTTAGTGTAGTATTTGAAATCACATATTTACAACACAAACTATTACTGATGGAAAAAAGAAAAGAAAGAATAAACTACTTAGAGGAGACTCCTAATTCACCTCTCCCCTATTCTGATTTCGGAGACTCTATGATTGGTGATAAACAACAAATGAAGAAGAAAGTTTTTGTAAGCGGGTGTTACGACCTGCTGCATTCCGGTCATGTGGAGTTTTTCCAGCAGGCATCACGGTATGGTGACCTGTATGTGGGTATCGGATCGGATGCTACTTATCTGGAGTATAAGCATCGCAAGCCTATGTTTCCGCAGGAGGAAAGGCTATTCATGGTCAAGAATATCAAGGCGGTGAAGGATGCGTATATCAATGAGGGAAGCGGAGTCATCGATTTCCTGCCTACTCTTGATAAGGTGAAACCGGATGTGTTTGTGGTGAACGCTGAAGGTGGGTCTGATGAGAAACGTAGAATCTGTAAGGAAAGGGGCATCGAATATGTTGAACTCCAGCGCACGCCTCATGCGGGTTTGAAAGCCCGGTCTTCTTCTGACTTGAAGAAGGCGTTGTCGAATGTATCAGATAATTCGGCACAGGAGGCAGGGATTCCTACCCGTCTGGATCTGGCAGGTACTTGGATTGACCAGCCTTATGTGAGTCACTATCATCCGGGATGGGCGATTACCATCTCGCTGGAACCGACCTTTGAGGTGCGCGACCGCTGCGGTCTGTCTACCTCTACCCGTAAGATGATTCAGAAGATATGGCCGGTGAAGTTGCCGAAGATGGATCCGGAGATGCTCGCCCGACTGGTTTTCTGCTTCGAGAACAATCCGGAGCGTCATGATGGTATCATCTCGGGGGCCCAGGATTCTATCGGTATCTGTGTTCCCGGTCTGGTGCGTCATTATTACGACAACAACTTCTGGCCGGAGAAGATAGAGAGTACGCAGGATGAGATGACCCTCCGTTTCCTGGAAGACCATCTGGTGATGATTCCGATGGAACCGAGAAGGCCGAGATGCAGTGTGGTGGAAGGTAAGGATATCACGCCTGAGAAGGTGAAGGCGCTGGCTGATGCAGCTGATGTCTGCTGGAAGGCGATTCTGGCGCACGACCTTGATGCCTTTGCGGCAGCATACAGGGCATCTTTCGAGGCCCAGATTGCAATGTTCCCGGGTATGGTGAATCCGTCTATCAACGGTGTGATAGAACCGGAAGCGAGTGTGCAGCCGATGATTGACCGCTACAGCAGCATGGAGGAGGTTCTGGCATGGAAGATGCCGGGAGCCGGTGGCGGTGGTTATCTGGCACTGGTAGTAAAGGACAGTCTTAAATTTGCAGAGAATCATGACGAAGCCATCTATCTTCAGATACGAAGGGCATAACTATCTGGTGCCCTTCCTCATCATCAGCAGCCTCTTCTTCATGTGGGGCTTTGCCCATGGCATTCTCGAGGTGCTGAATCCGCATTTCCAGGAGTCGTTCCATATCAGCAAGGCGATGTCGGCCCTGACGCAGGCTGCTGTCTATGGTGCCTACTTTCTGATGGCGCTGCCTGCCGGATGGATTATCCGGAAGTGTGGCTACAGGAGGGGTGTGATAACCGGACTGGTGCTCTTCGGTATCGGTGCCCTGATGTTCATACCGGGAAGCAGGATCAACAGTTTCTACTTCTTCGTTCTGTCGCTGTTTGTGATAGGATGCGGACTGACCTGTCTGGAAACGAGTGCGAATCCATATACTACGGTACTGGGACATCCTGACAAGGCAGAGAGCAGAATCAACCTGTCGCAGTCGCTCAATGGTATCGGTTGGATTGTTGGACCACTGGTTGGCGGACAGCTTCTGTTCTCGGGTGTCAACATTGCCATCCCTTATGCCCTGGTGGGTATCTTCGTGCTTTTTGTAGCACTGGTCCTGTCAAGGATCAAGTTGCCAGACCCAAGGAGAGCGCATGAGGCGGATACGAACGAGATGGTGGAAGAGAAGCCGATGCGAGTGATGGCATTCGGTTTCGGTATGCTGACCTTATTTCTTTATGTGGCTGCCCAGACTGGTGTGAACAGTTTCTTCATCAACTATGCAGAGGAGAGTATTCATATAGAGAAGCAGACTGCCAGTCTATATCTCGCCTTTGGCGGAATGGGTCTGTTCTTTATCGGCAGGTTGGCTGGTGGTGTCATCATGAATTATATCCAGCCAAGGCTGGTGCTTCTGGCCTGTGCCATCCTCACCTTTATTGCCACTTTGATTGTGGTGGTATGTAGCGGAACCTTATCTCTCATTGCGTTCTTCGCCCTGTATCTGGGAGAGAGCATCATGTTTCCGACCATCTTCTCACTGGCATTGAGAGATGCGGGTACTAAGACCAAGCTTGCTTCTTCGTTGCTTATCATGACGATAGTGGGTGGTGCGGTTGCTCCAGTAATCATGGGGTATATTGCGGATACTACGGGGAGTATGGCGATTGCTTTTCTTATACCGCTGGTATGTTATGGGGTGATTGGAACGTATGCGTTATCGAATCGCCACGTTTCTTTTTAGATAAAAGGAGGATTTTTCGAAAACCTACCCGTCCTTCCTTACTCTTAAGGAAGGCTCCACCTCTCACCCCTGCCCTCTCTCCTCAGGAGCGAGGGAGGAAACCGCCCTACTCGGTGCTCAGAACCGCTACGCTCTAAGGTTGGCGGACCATCAAAGGTCTTCGCCATGTTGTGCGGGATGTGGCCGCCGGGATGCAAGTGGGAACATCTTCTACCTTTTGGAATTTGGAGGTGTTTCTGAGAAATCTGGAGTATTTAGACATATAGATGTTTATAAGTGAAGTATAAGACCTTGGGATTATCAGAGGAGAAAGTGATTAATTATAATTTTGATTTGTGTACTTATGATGGATAAAAACTATCTATTACAGAAAATATACGAAGCCTATCGTAAGTTTAAGAATTATAGCTATTATGATAGTGCTTCCTTGTATTCTCGAAAGCGTGTAGCCGATTTCGAGGAAGATTTGTATGGCTTAAAGAAAAGCCAATTCAAGAAGAGGTTTGCTGATAAATTAAATGGATTGTACGAAGTTCTTTTGGGAACAAACGAACAATATTTTCAGCGTTTGCTAGACGAGATAGATTTTTGTATACTACCAAAAAGTATGAAAAAAAATGATGGAGGTCAAGAAGATAATGAAATTAAATTAATCAGCAATCATATTCAAAAGGAAAAACTTGAAATTGACAAATATAACATATTTATAGATGCCCCAATTGAAATACAATTGATAAGTACTTTGTGGGTTATGTTTACTGGTGTAAGACTCTCCAAACTGATAAGTTCGCATAATTATGCTTATAAGCTTTCGTTGACTTCACCACAAACGGACAACCAACAAACAAAAATTTCATCAGGACTGCATATCTACAAGCCTTATTTTCAAGGGTATCAAGATTGGCGAGACAATGCGTTGAAGAAAGCAGATGAGATACTTGATAGCCATAAGAATGTGACCATTGTTAGTTTGGATATTACAAGATATTTTTATCATGTTAGATTGAATCTTCCTGAGTTTGTGGAAAAACTATTGGAAGAAAATTCCATTGTATTTTCAAATGAGGATGAACGAACATTTTCGAAGAGACTTACAATACTATTATCGAGAGTGCATGAAGCATACACAAAAAAGTGTGAGGAGTATTTACCTTCTGATGTTGCACCGCTAGAAGGTAGTAAATCTATGTTGCCTGTTGGATTAGTTTCTTCTGGTGTTATTGGTAATTTATTTTTAATTGTTTTTGACAACAAGGTAATAGAGAAAATTCATCCTGATTTTTATGGGCGTTATGTTGATGACATGCTTTTTGTTATAGGTGAATCAAAAGCTGACGATGCGTCGGAATTCCTAAACAAGTACTTTGTTGAGCCTAAAATACTTGTACAAGATAATGATATATATAAAATCCAAATGGATGATGTAAATCTTTCCATTCAAGCTAAAAAAATTATAGTGGAAAGCTTTGAGCATACTGGTTCCAAGGCTGCATTGATGAAATTTAGGCGTAATATACAGCGTCAACGAAGTGAATTTAGATTTTTGCCTGATGAAGAAACTGTAGAGCAAGATTTTGATGAAGCTGCTTTTTCTATGCAATATTCTGGTTCGGTAAACAAATTACGTAATATAAAAGACTTCACGGAAGATAAATTTGGTGCTTCTACATATTTGGCTCACATGATATTCTTGGCTTGCTATAAGTCGGAAGATAATAAGAAACACAAAAAAGCCATAGTACAACAGATTCTTACCTATTTCAAAGGTGCTGTTGCTCTGGAATATTATAGTCTTTGGGAGAAAGTATTTACATATTTTGTAATAACAGAAGATGTCGATTCTCTCAACAAGTTTCAAAAGCAAATCTTTAATGCAATCGAACAATGTAATTTCAATAATGCGGAGATACAGGACGAAATAAGAGAAAGCTTAAATGAAACTTTACGATTGTCGGAAGCAATACCTTTGTCCATGCATTTGGACTTAGAAAATGAATGGGAAGAGACCACAATAAAAACGGCTATAAAACTGAGACATGCCAGCATGTTTCGACATCAGTATTTAGGGATAGGCGGACTCAATCTGACAAAATGTTTATTAGATGATGACTGCAATCTCTATCGTAAGGATTATGACCATAAAATAGAATTACTCAAAGAAACAGGAGTCATCTATCTTACACCTTTATTTGTCCATCTTGATGTTATCTGCCATATTCATATTTTTATAAAATCGGACGAGTATAGATATTCTAAGACTAATTCGATTAATGATTTTCTTTCTGATGCACCAACAGAGAGCTTTAAGCAATACCTTTTCATTAATTGGGATTGGAATAGACTTTTTTATAAACAAAAAATTGGTCTCATAAAGGATTTGATTACCAGTAGAGAAATAGAATCGTTGAAATATGAACATTCAAAGGTATTAGAGTACATAATTCCTACAGACGAAATAAGTCCGAATGCTATCAAGTCTAATAAGAGAATCGGAATTGCCAATATGAATGTAGATAAAGACATTATTGAAAAGACAGCATTGAATCAGGTAAATCTTTCATCAGAAAGGCGAAAGGACTTGTTTCGTATCATCAATGAGGCTATCGCTAACAAATGTGATGTGCTTGTCTTACCCGAGTTGTCTGTTCCATATCAATGGATAGATTTGCTGGCTGCTGAGTGTAAAAAGAATCAGATAGCAATTATTGCTGGTTTGACATATCTTGTAACAAATTCTAAATATGCTTTGAACATCGTAGTTACAATACTACCTTTCATAGAAAACGATTATAAGTCTTGTGTCATTATTCCTCGTGTAAAGAATCATTACGCGCCTAAGGAAAAGACACTATTGTGCTCTTATGGTTATCATGTACCTAAGGAGGTGAAAAGCATATATCATTTGTTCCATTGGAAAAAGTCTTATTTTTCTGTATACAACTGCTTTGAATTGGCAAGTATAGAGGAAAGATGTTTAATGAAATCTAAAGTTGACTTTATCGTTGCAACAGAACTAAATTCTGACACAAATTATTATTCCGATATTGCAGGTTCATGGGTAAGAGATATACATTCGTTCTTTATTCAAGTAAATACTTCTGAATATGGAGATTCTCGAATTATGAAACCGAGCAAGTCTGTGGAGAAGAATATGGTCATAGTGAAAGGTGGTAAAAACTCTACATTATTGATTGACGATTTGGATATAGATGCTTTGCGAAAATTCCAATTGCCTGGTTATGCAGGTCAAGAAGCCAAGGGCGTTTTCAAGAATACTCCACCTCGTTTCAATCAAAGTGATGTAAAGACGAGAATTAATGATAAAGATTTTTAGTAAGTAAAGTTATGACATATAAAATCTCTGATATTTTACGAATGATAATTCCAGGGTTGTATTTCATTACTCTCTGCTTGGGAATCAGTGTTGATTTAGAAATCATACGAATAGATGAAGCTACCCCATTTTTTAAGCTTTTAACTTCTACGTTTGCAAATGTCATAGTGATATTATTGCCATTTCTTGGCTATATAGTGGGGTATGTTATCAATATTTGCTCCAGCTATATAGAACGTGTCGTTTATCGAAGAAAAATAATGAAAAGACCTTCACTGATAGTATTGGGATTCAATGAAGACTATAGACTGAAAGATGTTTCTAAAATTTTAGCGCATTATGATATAAATGAAGTCAATGAACAAACTGCTCATAAGGCATTTCTTTTGGCAAAAGAAGAGATTTCTCAGTCTGATAGGATAAATACACATTTTGAGCAATCTGTTTTTGCACGAAATATTGCGGGCGTTCAGTTGTTATTTACATTGATAGCTTCTGCATCCATGTTCTTTGGAGGATTATATTCGCTTATCAGTTTTGTCATTTCGCTGCTACTCAGCCTTGTCTGTCTATACAACTGGCGCAGACAGAGTTGTGTATATGCTAAATATGTCTTTTCGGAATTGGAGAAGAATTTGTAAAAAACAGAATTAGATGGAACAGACGGATGATGTATTGAAGCCTTATTATAAGACCATACGTTCTTTGCTAAAGGTGCGTAATGAAAAGGATATACTTCATATTTTTAGAGAAGAAAATATGGAGTGTGTATGGTATAACCACGACAATTGGAATGGTGGTATAGACTTTTATCAATTGCAAATAAATGTCAGCCCGTTTTTGTATGACAAGATAAATCAAGAAGATGTACAAAAGAAATTATTGGAACTATTCAAGCAAGTAATACCTACAGAATCAATTGTAGTGGATGGTGTGAATATTGTGCCAGACGTTTCTGTAGATGCAAGAATGGAAGAAGCTGTCAATTATAAAAGTAATTTAAAGATATTTGTTGCTCACATTGATTATCCTTATATTTTCAACCAGGATGTAAAAGTTTCAGAGTATCCTTGTTTGTCTTTACTATCCAATAATTGGGATGACTATGATACGGAAGCCTCTTTTGGGCTGAGCTATTATGATGCACTAGGCAAAAGAAAGTTCATAGGTAAACTGAAGATAATAGGAGATGTACAGAAAGATAAAGATGGACATTCTCGAATTTATAAAAGTTTGGTAGATGGCAAGTGTGAGATAGAAAAAGGTATGTGTTCTTTAGGACAGGACCTGGACTATTACCGTCATATCAAAGAATCTTTCGGTGACGAATATATGAATGTACTCTATGCCTTGCGAGACTGCTCGGTTTTTCCTTATTTTGCGAAGCAATTCGAGAACAATACATGGTTATACAAAAAATGTCTTATAAGGACGGACGAGGCTGAAAGGACAAAAAGGGAAGCTCCTTATCTGCTGAATAATATGGATTTAGAAGATAGATATTCGTTTGATTATCTTTTCAAGCCTAATTATGCAGACAAACCTGTAAAAATCCACTTCAATTTTCGTAATGGAGATCAAATCCCTAATCGCCTCTATGCTATCATTGGGAAAAATGGTGTGGGCAAGACTCAATTTATTACGACCTTGCCAATGAACATTTACAAAAAGGCAAAGGATTTCTTTCAACCCCAAGTGCCAATATTCAGTAAGGTTATTGCTGTATCAAACTGTCCTTTCGATCATTTTGAGATACCTCATCAGACGGTAGAGTTTCAGTATGTTTATTGTGGAATGTCAGTTCTGAGAAATGGATATAAGACCATTCTGGCAGACGAAGATATTAAAGATAAACTTCATGAGAATTTGATAGAGATAAAAAGCTGTAATAGATTAGGGCATTTGCAAAATATATTGTCGCCTTTGTTTTCGGAAGAAGAACTTGACGATATTATAAATTGTGAACAGTTTGAAAAGGAGAAGGATTGGTTGAATGCTATTGATGCTAAATATGAAATTTTCAGTTCAGGGCAGAATACATTCTTGTATTTGTTTAGCAGTGTGGTGGCCAATATTCGATATGACTCCTTACTACTATTTGATGAACCCGAAACACATTTGCATCCTAATGCAATAACCCTGTTGATGACAGCCATCAATAGACTGTTGGAGAGATACCAGTCGTATGGTATCATCGTGACCCATTCTCCATTAATTATCAAAGAGCTTTTTTCGCGTAATGTATATGTCATGAAGAGAATGAATAATGTGTCATCAGTAAAGCGCATAGGCATGGAGTCATTTGGAGAAAACTTGACAAACCTCACAGAAGAAGTGTTTGACAATAAAGATATTACTCCTTATTATGTCAAAATGTTAAGAAGTCTAGTTAAGAAAGGACTGAGTTATAATAACATTGTGGATTTGATACAGTCTGAAGATATACCTGTCAGTCTTAATCTTTCTATTTTATTACGAACGCTTATTGAAAACGAAAGTGATGAGGAAAATTAAGTATTATCAATACAACTCTTTGGACTTCCACAAGAAAGTTGTGAACAGTAAGCGCAATACCAAAGATGATGTTGATAAGAAAAAGCGGTTGACAGCACTCTTGCCAACATCACAAAAGGCGTTCGCTGATTATGATGCAAAGTTTTCTCGGAATGTTTTGCAAACATTGACACCGATAGGGCTTACAAAACAAGAAGAAGCTGATTACATTGGTCTTTATGATTTTCATTCACCGGTGTTTACTCAATTGTTTGATAGTTTAACAACAAATGATGGCGTAGATGATTCGTTGTGTCCTTATTGCACCATAGGAGAAGCTAGTAGTTTGGATCATATCGTACCGAAGACAGTAATGCCTGTATTTGTTGACCATCCTAAGAATTTGATACCTTGTTGTTCTAACTGTAACAGTAAGAAGAGTAATAAATGGTTTGCTGATAACAACTGGGATTACATCAATTTATATCTGGATGAATTGCCAAATAAACAGTTTTTGTTTGTGGATTTGGCAATTGATAACAAAACTCTGAAAGTTAAATTTTATATCGATAACAGAAATCATATAGACGAGAATCTATTCTTGAAGATCTCCAACCATTATACAAAGTTGGATTTGTGTAGAAGGTTTGAACAATACAGCAATCAAGAAATCTCTGAGGTTGCTACTCTCATTAAAAGTTTTTCCAAATGTGTGGCAGATGATAAGTGCAAAGAGGTTATATTGGATAGCTGTATGGAACTACAGGGGCAATTTGGCTTCAACTATTGGAAAGCGATATTAAGAGCAGAGTGTTGCAACAACATGTCTGTTTACCAATTCTTAAAAACGAAATAACATGAATGATGAATTTTATAAAGAGGAATTCTTTTATTCACAAAATGGAAGTCCTACAGAAATTTATAAGTATTGTCCTTACCATTTGGATTGCAATGGAGATGATTATAATCAGTTTGCTCTCGTAGTAAATTGTATTATTCCATATATCAGACTTGCTAAAAAAAGAGGTAATTATATGTCTCCGTGCGGAATGATGGCTTGCCCTGACCCAAATGGTTCTTTTGCCCAATTATCTTCAGAAGAAAAAGAGGAAAAGAATCCCAAAATTGCATTTGGGATAACTGCAGAATTCCTTTCGAATTTGTTTTATGAAGAGAATATACGTGATTTTAAATATATCTCTGGAATTACACGTCAAAAGCTATTTTCATCATATTTGAATAGGTTTCAAGAGCGATATTTACAAGAACATTCTGGATTATCAGAAGAAGCGATACCTTTAAATATAAAATTGAAGTCTTTTTACATTGCTCATTTAGAGCAGGAAGAAAGAAATTGGAACAGATGTATAAAATTAAAGGATTATCCTCAGCTATATGAATATGCCAGCAAATTGTTTGCTCAGTATAAGGCTTATGTAAAGAATATAGCAAACAAGAATATTTATGTGAATAAGGATTATTCCGTTTTAGACTTACGCTATGTGGAAGATGCTGTAAGATTATACCCTGATGTTTTTAAACATTTGGAGTCTGGTCTTGATATATTTAGCAAAAAAGAAGACTTAAGGCATGGATTGGATGATATGAGGTTGGCGCTTGAACTTTTATTAAAGCATCTTCTCTCAAATGAAAAATCATTAGAGAATCAAAATAGTGATTTAGGAGCTTATTTTAAAAAGGTTGGCATATCTAAAGAAATTTCAAATACATTCATCCAAATAAAAGGGCTATATGAGAGATTTCAAAATAATAATGTAAAGCATAATGATAATATTAATCTAAAGGAAGTTGAATATATTTACCAACAAACACTTTGCTTTATGAATTTGTTGTTGAAAGTTCAATAAAAATGCATATATAATTCTAATGAATACAAACACTCAAATAGACAAGATAAATAAAGTACTCTCGAAGATATCGGGCAAGGAGATGAAAGCCTTTGTGTGGCAGTATGCAGCCACGCATGAGGACTTTGCTACGGCTTTGGTGGAAAAATATTGGAAGCCAGAGCGCGGTAACTATAAGGAGCTGGTGGAGGCTTGCTTTGCCCATGCTGGTGTGCTGGGCAAGCGATTCGGTTACCCCCAATTGGACTGGAGAAAGATCGAGCATGACCTGGCTGCAATGGTTAGGAAAGCCAAGAGCATGAAGAAGAAAGGAAATCTGATTGATGCTGCCCTGATTGCTGGATATGTAATGACCATCACTTGCCGAGAGTTCAAGCACGACCACTTGGCTTATACTCCTGCCAGGTATGATGTTTGGGCAGAGGAAAACAAGGTTTTGCAGGACATTGTCACCCAGTCGGCAGACATGGTGAGGGAGTTGCTGATCAAGAGTAATGAGATAGAGGAGGATTCCCGTTTGGGTATGCTTGGAGAAATAGCGGAACAATGCGAGGAAATAGGCGACAACTATTTCATGCGCTTTGAGTGGTTTGTGGATGAGGCGATGCCGTTGCTTTGCGGTGATGATGAAAAGGCGTATCTGGCTCATATCAGCAAGCGGTTGAAAAACAAGAAAGAGAAATACTTCCATTATCGCTATTACATCCAAAAGGCTGATTACTGGGCAGCGCATGGAAAGCGTGCAAAGGCAGAGAAGCTGATGTGGGAGAAACGGGATGACGAGAATATCCGTGACCATTATATCAACTGCCTCATAGAATGGGGTGAGTATAAGAAGGCGGTAGAGGTGATAGATGACAACAAGGATGACTTTCACTCCTACTCCAAGAAATGGGAGGATAAAGTGGTGAAGGCATTGAAACTGTCTGGTGATAAAGATTGGCTGATAGAAGAATGTAAGAAACGATTTATCGTCAGTGGGTATCGAATCAAATATTACGAGGCTCTGAAAGAGGTGATAGACAAAAATGATTGGCCTGCCTTCTTTGATGAACTTTGGAAAATGCCCGATTGGGGGCATGACTATGAGGATGCGGAAGCCCAGATTCTCATCAAAGAGAAAAGGTTTGATCTGTTCAAGGATATGTTTGTGCATAAGGATTGGAACCTATGGGAGATTTATCCTAAATATATCAAATATGTACCCAAACAAGACCATGCCTTTGTGGGTGAGATCCTTTTCAAGGACATCAAGAGATTGGCTCTGCTCAAGGAAAAGCCAAAGGAATTCAACTGGTTGTTGGGACAGATAGAGAGGGTAATGAGAAAGTCTGCTGCCGTGGATAAGATTATCAAGAATGGTATCAGACAGCTTATTGCGGAAAATCCAGACAAATATTATTTCAAGAGTTATTTGGGAAGCATCCTATAGTCATGTTAAGTGTTGATTTTTTAGACTAATATTATGACAAGAGAAGAATTTGCAGAAAAATGGCAACAACAGCATTATCCAACGATGGATTTACAGGCTGAGGTGCCTTTCTATTACGATATATATCAAAGGATTTGCTCCGTAGCAAAAGAAGGATGCAAGGAATTCAATGAATTTTATGTCATCCAGATACTGATGTATGTGGAGAACATGGCACATCTGAAATTGAATGGCGTATATGCACAGCTGTACCGCCAATCGGAAGATATGGTGGGGCATTGGTGCGGACTGATGGAGTTGTCTGCTCCAACAGTGAATGCAGTGAAGATGATAGTGGGTGAAGCTATTGGGTCAGCTCCTGAAAGTGGTCTTGTGAAATGGGTTCAAGAGAGTGTGGCATCTTATGATTTCAACGAATTGAAGTCTGTGGCTTTGTTCTTTGCCCAAGCTGATTTAGCTGTCGGTTTGCTTTTTCCGAACAGTCATTACCGGCAAGAGGTATATCTGCAGCTCTTCAATGAGGATAGCAGGATTGCATCTAACATGGTGTCTTCTGACTTTGCTTTCAACTGGAAGGATAAGGAAGGAGTAACAGTGATGCAACGCCTTGCTCATTGCTTTGAGCGGATGGGAGATGCAGTAACGGCACATTCCCTTTCTACTATCCGAGGTATTCGATTGAACTGTTACCGTGTGGTGGCATCGAATGATGACAAGTTGACCTTGATGAACAAGGATAACGAGCAGTATGCTCCTGTTGTTGTCACGACACCTATCCCAGATGGACATCAGGAGATGTGCCTTATCTGTCAGATGGTTGGCTGGAATGGTGAGTATTATATCAATGGCTCTGGCATGTGGATGGATATGGCTGTCTATGAAAGATGGGACAACAAAAAACTTTGGGATGGTATCGAGGAGGATGAGCGCGATGACTGTTCCTGTTCCTACTTTACGACACCTTCTGGTGAGCATGTAAGCTGTTATGAGGATGCTTATGGTGAAGAAGGTCCTGACGAATTTTCTGATTTCGATTTATGGAGAAATCTGGATTTCAATCTTGGTGAAGACCCTATTGAGGCGGAAGCAGCAAGGAAGCGTAAACGAAACAGAGAGGAAGGTCGCAAGCAACCGAATTACAAGTACAAGCCTACAGGTAAGAGTCCTTCACAATATTTTGCAAGAAAAATCGACGAGGTGTTTAAGTGGACTGTGGAAGATTCCACTGACCTCAACTATGGTCTGCGTGTGTTGGAAGGTTGGATGAAGCAAGCACATTTTTATCTGGAAGGCAACAACTATGCTTATGCTCATTTTATCGCCTCTTCTATTGTCTTCAGTGGTGCCAACTACTCAGATTGGTATATCGCAGACTATCCGAAACAGGCAACCCGCATGAAGAAGATTGTGCGTGATGGCTATGAGGTAGTAATGGAGACATTGCCACACGACCCATCCAACTGGCGAGAAGCCTTTGTGAAGATATTGAAGCAATTGAAGTCTTATGGTTGGGAGATTTTTAAAGGCAAAGGGGCTTTTGACCTTGATAAAGCCATCAAGGATATCGAGAATCTATTGAAGAAATAATCTCTTTTGAATGAAGGAAATAAAGTTATTTGATTACCAAGAGGATATGAAGGAACGGATTGAGAAGGCGTTGCGCCTTCATCGGTCCGTGATGGCACAAATGCCAACGGGAACTGGTAAGACATACCTGTTAACAGCAGTCATAGACTCTTTCGTGAGCAACAATCCTATGGAGAAAGTATGGATTGTAGCCCATAGAAGAGAGCTGGTGTCGCAGATAGATGAAACCGTAAGAAAGTTCCATTCTTATTCCGCATCAAACACCTCTACCCTATTGACATCCGTCAAGGCTGTGTCGATACAATGGTTGTCGAAGCACTATGACGAGATAGAGGAAGAACCAGGAATGATAGTGATTGACGAGGCGCACCATGCCCTTGCCAAGACCTATAAGGAAATGTGGGAGAGATTCCCTAAAGCTAAGTTCCTGGGACTGACGGCCACACCTTGCCGATTGAACGGAAAGGGATTCACTGACCTGTTTGATGTGTTGGTACAGTCGTGGGATGTTCCTGAGTTTATCAGCAAGGGAAGATTGGCGACATACGATTTTGTGAGCATCAAATCGGATGGTGTGACGCAACGGCTCATCGACTCCTTGCAGAAGCGAGGAGCAGATGGTGACTACCAGAACAAGGAAATGGATATGTTGCTGAATAAGAAGCCGAGCATCGAAAGGCTCTATCGGAGCTTGGAAGAATTTGGTAAGGACAGAAAGGGCATCGTGTATGCTATCAATATCAGTCATGCTCAGAAAATCACAAAACTGTATCAGGAACATGGCGTGAAAGCCATTGCCATAGACTCGAAGACTCCTGCCACGGAAAGACAACAAGACATTGAAGCCTTCAAGAAAGGCGACATCCAAGTGCTGGTGAATGTGGACATCTTCTCGGAGGGCTTTGACTGTCCGGATGTAGAGTTTGTACAGTTGGCTCGACCAACGCTGTCGCTTGCCAAGTATCTGCAGATGGTGGGACGAGGACTGCGAGTAGCTAAAGGAAAGAAGAACTGCGTGATTATAGATAACGTGGGACTATATCGGGTATTTGGGTTGCCATCGCAAGTATGGAACTGGAAGGCTACATTTGAAGGAAGATTGAGATACAGCAGGAAGAAGGAGACTCCGAAAGAAAGAGATTTCTTCTTGATGTACGGAAAGCAAGAAACTATGCCTGCTGGTCAAGACTCTGAAATGATGATGGTGATGAGCCATGAGGAACTGATGCAGTCATTGCAGTATCGGGAGTTTGATGATTGTAATGATGATTTTGCCATCGTCAAGTTGAATGATGGAAAGATGACGGTGGTAAACCGGCAAGGCGAACAGGTGATAGAACCAGGCAACTATTATGACATGAAGTTCTTGCAAGGTAATATCTTATCCTATCGACCTCGCAGAAAGACTGTATGTTACTACGACCTCTTGGCGAGAGTTGTCATAGACGAGGACATTCATGCGAAAGATGCTCCCGAGGTAATCACCATCAATAAATGGGAGTTCGTCGAATATAATGGTCTCTTCAGATCTCGTACCTACGAGTACTTTGCTTTACCTTTTCGCCCTTCCCAATATGACCTATGGAATTATGGATATTATTTGATCTACAACTTTCAACGCTCTACAGCCAGTGGTTGTCAGGAATGGATATATAAAGAGGAGTATGGCGGCTCTATGCGTATGTATAAAGAAAACAGTGAAAAGGTTTGTTTTTTACGTAGCGACCATACTCATGTATATTGGCTGTGTGCCGACCTATACGACAGTGGCATAGTGGTCATGGACAGCCATGAGGATTATTACTACGTTGACTCCAACTTGAAAAAGACCTATATAGGTTGCAATCAACCCAAAACAGAAAGCGAGAATTTGATGGTTGCGATGCCTCGGCTTGGCAAGCATGTTTATGACATAGAAATGCAGCGCAGGAAAAAGCAAGAGGAACAGGAGTTATTGCTGATGCAAGAGAAGTCGGAGGCAGGACATGTGGAATTGTATCAAGCAGGAAAGAAATGGGGCGTGAAGGTAGATGGCAAAGTTATCGTGCCACCTCTCTACCACAGTATAGCGCAACCAGTCGGTGCCTATTGCGCCTTTGAACAGATACCCCAACATTGGGGTGTTATGACATTAAAAGGAAAAGTGATTGTTGATGCCAAATATGAGAAGGTGGAAATTCGTGCCAATGGAATCGCCGTGGTAACAGGTATCACGGGAAAAACACAGACAATCAAACTTTTAAAGGTAAAAGAGTAAAAAGGTAAAAAGGATTTTTGCTTTTTGAAATGACAATGAAGAAGATAAAGCTTTTTGATTATCAGGAGGACATGGTGAAGAGAGTGCAAGAAGCATTCAAGCATCATGATGCTGTCATGGTGCAAATGCCGACTGGAACGGGAAAGACGTATCTGCTTGCCGCCCTCGTAGGTTTGTTCTTGAAAGAGGAAGTGTGGGTGGTAGCCCATCGTCGTGAACTCGTTTCACAAATCAAGAACACCTTGGAAAGATTCTTCTCTTCCCTTAAATCCACCTCCATCAAAGTGACATCGATACAATGGTTGTCGAGACACTATGGAGAGATGGAAGAGAAGCCGGGGTTGATAGTGATAGACGAGGCGCACCATGCTTTGGCGGAGACATACGCTGAGGTGATGAATGCCTATCCGAAGGCGAAGAAGTTGGGACTGACGGCTACGCCCTATCGATTGAATGGCAAAGGATTCACGGATTTGTTTGATACCCTGCTGTGCTCATGGAGCATGGAGAAGTTTATTGCCGAAGGACGGTTGAGTCTTTATGACTACTACTCCATCAAGCCAGACAGTGCTGACCAGCTGCTGATAGACTCGTTGCAGAAACGAGGTGCTGATGGTGACTATCAGCAGAAGGAACTGAACGAGGTGATGGATGTGAAGCCATCACTCGAAAGACTATGCCTTACTATCAAGGAGTATGTGCCTGGAAAGAAA
>ENA-UEOZ01000594-UEOZ01000594.1-human-gut-metagenome-genome-assembly--contig:-NODE-594-length-22267-cov-181.204687_pt1 | contig 22267 bp, 19 predicted proteins | sample MGYA00242898_ERZ507912 | MGnify/ENA primary metagenome ERZ507912 (study PRJEB26167, sample SAMN06115410) | human gut metagenome | host: Homo sapiens | place: China:Chongqing | collected 2016-04-27... | reverse complement strand
ATCCTGACCGTGGTAGGTTACTCTATCAACGATAAGGTGGTAGTATTCGACCGTATCCGTGAGAACTTGAAGTTGCATCCTAAGGGCGACCGTCAGAAGCTCTTCAATGCATCTATCAATGAGACATTGGCTCGTACCATCAATACATCTACATCTACATTGCTCGTGTTGCTCTGTATCTTCATCCTCGGTGGTGACAGCATCCGTAGCTTCTCATTCGCAATGATCCTGGGTGTTGTATTCGGTACATTGTCATCTATCTTCATTGCTTCTCCAATGGCATACATCGTTCTTGGTCGCAAGATCAAGGAGGAGCCAGCTGAAGAGGCTGCCGTAGCAGAAGTAAAGTAAAATAAGAAAATAATCCTATTTCTATCCAGTGAAAGCTGGATGGAAATAGATGATTAGAGACTATAAAACGATAAAAGGTCGCTTCCTAGTTAAATAGGAGCGACCTTTTATTTTTACGTGATCCCACCGAGAATCGAACTCGGATCAAAGGTTTAGGAAACCTCCGTTCTATCCATTAAACTATGGGACCTTCGCAAACTGACTGCAAAGATACATCAAATCATTGACAATACAAAATAATTAGCTATGTTTTTAACCCTCATCTTATCAAGTTTCCTCACTTTTATGGAATTGAACTGCGAAAACCTCTTTGATACGAGGCATGATTCGCTCAAAAACGACTTGGAGTTCCTGCCAGATGGCAGCTATAAGTGGACGCCTTATCGCTATTGGGCAAAGTTGAATCACCTGGGGCAGGAGATAGTGGCGCAGTCTAATCCAATTCCCGATTTCGTGGCGATGTGTGAGGTGGAGAACGATAGTGTCATGTTTGACCTCACCCGGCGGTCTTTACTCCGTAACGCAGGCTATGAGTATGTGATGACTTCTTCGCCCGATGAACGTGGCATTGATGTAGCCTTGCTCTATCAGCCGGCTTCCTTTGCCTTGCTTCATTCGCATTCCATTCGCATTAAGCCTTTGCCTAATACTCGTCCTACGCGAGATATACTCTATGCTTCGGGATTGGTAATCACGGGCGATACCTTGCATATCTTTGTGGTTCATGCGCCGAGCCGTAGGGGTGGTGAGCTGGCTTCCCGTCCTTATCGCCTGCATGTGGCAGACCGATTGGCTGCTGCTGTGGATTCCATTTATGCCGAATCACGGGATGCAAAGATTATAGTGGCAGGCGATTTCAATGATTATGCTGATTCACCCGCCTTGAAGCGTCTCTATCAGCATCACCTTATTAATATATCCCATGATGCTCGGGGAACTCATGGGGCTAAGGCAACGTATCGTTGGCATGGAGAGTGGAGAAGTCTGGATCAGATCATGTGCAGTCCTTCCATGGCTGCAGCCAAGCAGAAATGCCAGATAGGCGACCTGCCCTTTCTGTTGGAGGATGATGAGAAGTATGGTGGCAAGAAGCCTTATCGTACTTATCTGGGACCTCGATACCTAGGAGGATATAGCGACCATCTGCCTCTTCTTGTGCAATTTGCTTTCTAAGGGGGAAAAATAAAATGAGGGTGTGTCATGGACTTATGACACACCCTCTTATATGTTTTTGATGGATGATGTAAACAGGATTATCCGTAGATAACCTTACCATTCTCATCCTCATAAGGAGTTATATCCTTAGCATACTGGTTCATGGCACGGAGGCTCATACCCATTGATGAGAAACCACCATCGTGGAAGAGGTTCTGCATAGTCACCTTGCGGGTGAAGTCAGAGAACATCATCACGCAGTAGTTAGCGCAATCCTCAGCCACAGCGTTTCCGAGTGGAGACATCTTGTCGGCGAAGTCCATCATGTTCTCAATGTCCTTGATACCCTTACCTGCTGTTGTAGCTGTAGGGCTCTGAGAGATGGTATTGATGCGGACGTGCTTCTCACGACCATAGATGTAACCGAAGCTACGTGCGATGCTCTCGAGCATGCTCTTGGCATCAGCCATATCGTTGTAACCGAAGAATGTACGCTGAGAAGCTACGTATGTGAGAGCTACTACAGAACCCCACTCATTGATGGCATCCAACTTCTTGGCTACCTGCAACATCTTGTGGAAAGAGATAGCAGAGATATCCAATGTCTTGTTCAGGAAATTGTAGTCGAGGTCATCGTATGTACGATGCTTGCGAACGTTAGGGCTCATGGCTACAGAGTGGAGAACGAAGTCGATCTTGCCACCGAGCTTCTCCTGAGCCTCAGTGAATACCTTTTCCAAGTCTTCAACGCTAGTCGCATCAGCTGCGATGATAGGAGCGTTGATCTGTTCAGCGAGCTTATCCAGCGTACCCATACGCAAAGCCATAGCTGTATTACTAAGTGCGATAGTAGCACCCTCTTCAGCAGCCTTTACAGCTACTTTCCAAGCGATTGATTCCTCATTGAGTGCACCGAAGATGATGCCACGCTTGCCTTTTAACAAATTGTGAGTCATTGTTATCTTAATACTTTTGTTTATACTAACGACAATCCCCTATATATATCATTCTCTATATATATAATAAGGTGTAAAACCACTTTGTTTTGTTCTAGTCGTTGAAATCGTGCGCAAAATTACGAAAAATGTGCAATATACCCAAATTTTTTAACTAAAAAGTGCCGTAAACGTTTTCTTTTTTGTGGTATGTCAAGTATTTCGCTCCCTGCAGTCAGTATGATATTCTATTTATTCTTTGCAGATGCCGGTATAGATAACTTAAGAACCTTCTTATTTCTGTTCTTACAAATTATAGCTTTATTGTTGCAAAAATATTCTTTTTGTTGCAATATGACAAGGTAGAAGTGTTAAAAACAGACTTTTTTATGTGCGCTATTAAATTTTTCTTTCAAAATATTTGCAAATATCCGAAAAAAAATATAATTTTGCAGCCGATTATTATAAAATTATAAATTATTATCTAATAAAGAGAGAGATTATGTTTAAAAGAATCGCTTTATTTGTGGGGGGGGCAATTCTCAGTTGTGGAGTAGCCTTTGCCCAAACATCCGTTACCGGTAAGGTAGTAGCTTCAGAGGATGGTGAGCCTGTTATTGGCGCATCAATCAAAGTAGCTGGTACTAATACGGGTACTGTTACGGATGTCGATGGAAACTTCAGTTTGAATGTTCCAGCCGGCTCCAAGTTGGAGATTACCTATATAGGTATGAATCCACAAACTGTTAAAGCAAGTTCTAACATGAAGATTGCTTTGACTTCTGATAACAAATCCTTGGATGAGGTGATTGTTACAGGTTATGGTAACTTCAAGAAATCCTCATTTACAGGTGCTGCTGCTTCCATGTCAACAGCTAAGTTGAGTGATGTTCCTTCACTTTCTGTTGAAGATAAGCTTTCTGGTAATATCCCAGGAGTTTCTATTTCTTCTTTCTCTGGCCAGCCAGGTGCAATGAACTATATCCGTATTCGTGGTATGGGTTCTATCAATGCAGGTAACGATCCATTGATTGTGATTGATGGTACTCCTGTGAACTCTGGTAACTTGAGTGGTTTCAATGATGGAAGTACTGGAAGTGGTTACAATGGTTCTGGTACCAATGCACTTTCTACATTGAACAGCAACGATATCGAATCTATCACTGTTATCAAGGATGCTGCCGCAGCCTCTTTGTATGGTTCTCGTGCAGCCAATGGTGTGCTTGTCATTACAACCAAGAGTGGTAGTGCAGGTAAGACCCAGGTTGATTTCCGTAGCGACTGGGGATTCTCTAACATGGCTATCAACTATCGTCCAACGTTGGATGGTGATTCTCGTCGTGCCTTGATTTATCAAGGCTTGAAGAACTATGCTTACGACAATATTGATGGTACAACCGATGCTTCGGCTGCAGCATTTGCTGATGCTAATATTGATGATTATGCAGCAAAACCAGAGAATGGCTGGGCTAATTGGCGTGACGCTCTCTTCAAAAATGGTTCTAGCCAGAACTATCAGGCAAGTGTAACTGGTGGTAATGATAAGACCAAGTTCTATGCATCTTTGTCATATGCAAATCAGAATGGTATTGTTGACCGTTCAGGCTTGGAACGTATGACAGGTAATGTAAACGTTTCCCATCGTTTTGGTAAGTTCAAGTTGGATGCTAGCACAATGATTTCATCTATGCATCAGAACTCTGCCATGGATGGTGGCGCTTCTTTTGCTGGTGCCGTCTCAAGTGCAGTATGGTTCCTCGGCCCTTCTAATGCTATCTATGACAAGAATGGTAATTTGCTGACAAAGACAGATGGTGCTTATAACAATAGTTATAACCCTATTTATGAGAACCAGCACATGTCTGATAGAACCAACACGACACGTTCTTACAGCACCTTGGCTCTCGAATGGAACATTTGGGACAACTTGAAGTTGCGTGAGAAGGTAGCTTACGACTACATCAACTCTACCGAGGATGTGCTTTGGGACAAATTCTGTGGTAATGGTTCTGGCTCAAATGGTGTGATGCAGCGTACTTACAATGAGTGGACAACCATGAACACTCAGACACAGTTGACATACAATAAGTCTTTTGGTGCCCACAATGTGGATGCTTTGCTTGGTTTCGAGACAGAGGCATGGCATAACAACAACTCATACGCTTCCGGTACAGACTACCCTGGCAACTTGTATGAGTTCGCTAACTCTGGCGATACCTCTATGCAGAGTTACAAGTATGACTCAAAGATGACTTCTTTCTTGGGTCGTGTCAACTACAACTATAACGATTTGTATTATGCTGGTGTAAGCTATCGTCGTGATGGTAGTTCTCGTATGGCACGTGAGAATCGTTGGGGTTCGTTCTGGTCTGTATCTGGTGCTTGGCGCTTTGGTGCAGAAAAGTTCATGGATTCTATCAAGGATATATTGAGCGATGGTAAGATTCGTGTATCTTATGGTGTGAACGGAACTCTTCCATCTGGCTTGTATAGTTACATGAACCTTTATAAGTATGGTGAGTACTACAATGGTAGCAATGGTATGGGTATCATTGGTGTAGCCAACAAGGACTTGAAGTGGGAGCAGAACAAGGCTTGGAACTTTGGTCTTGACTTGACATTCCTCAACCGTATCTCTGTAACATTGGATTACTACGTTCGTAATACATCCAATTTGATTATGAACCGTCCTATCTCTATGATTCCAGGTTACTATGATGAATCTTCTCTGTTGGCTACCATGGCTCAGAATGTAGGTTCTATGCGTAACCAAGGTATTGAGGTGACCATTTCTTCTACCAACATTCAGAAGAAGGACTTCCTTTGGACTACTTCTCTGAACTTTGGTCATAACTCCAACAAGGTAACAGAGTTGACAGGTGATGATGACAAGATTATCAGTGGTGCCTTGATTCATCAGGTAGGCAAGCCTTACTATTCTTACTATATGTATGAGTATGCAGGTGTTGACCCTGAGACAGGTAAGGAGAGCTATTACATCAATGATGGAACTGAGAATGCTCGCAAGACCACTACTAATGTAGCTGAGGCAAACAAGACTATTGTTGGTCATCATGAGCCAGCACTTGAGGGCGGTTTGTCTAACTTCATCAAGTGGAAGTTTGTCGACTTCAACTTTACTTTGACCTATAAGTTGGGCGGTGACTCTTACGATTATGCTACTTGGTTGCACGATAATGGTGGTACATACGCCCTCTATGGAGCAATCCCTTCTTACTATAAGTTGGAGGATATGTGGCAGAAGCCAGGCGATAATGCTAAGTTGCCTAAGTTCCAGGCTGGTTATGGTAAGGGTGTGTTGTCTTCTCGCTGGTTGATGCCTAACGATTATCTTCGCTTGAAGAACCTTACCTTAGGTTTCTCAGCACCAAAGGAGTGGATCAGCAACCTCGGCTTGAGCAAGGCTCGTGTATATTTCTCTGCCAACAACTTGTTGACCTGGAAGTCTAAGGATCTTTATGTTGATCCAGAGACACCAGCGGATGGCTTGTGTACATTCGAAATGCCAGCTTTGAGAACTTATACATTTGGTATCGAACTTAGTTTCTAATTTATAAAAGAACGAAATACAATGAAAGTATTAAAATCAATATATAAGGTAATGGGCTGCGCTATTTTGGCAGCCAGCCTGTCATCTTGCGTCAATGATTGGTTGGACGTAGCTCCTTCTGATGGTACAGATGCAGGTGCAGCCTTGACCAGCAGTTCAGACTTGGCTGCTGCGAGAACGGGTATGTACAAGGCTTTGAAGGGAAACAGCAGCTTGGTAGATTACTATGGTCAGCAATTCTTCGTTTATGGTGATGTTCATGCAGGTGATGATTATCAGTATAATAATCTTGGTGGTTCTAACCGTGCAAGTTTCTACTATGATATGAACTATCAGACAGCATCTGAGTTTACATCAAGTACTTCTTCCAGTAACGTAGCTTGGAAATCACCATATATTGTTATTGGCCGTGCTAATCGTATCATCGCTGCTGCAGAAGGTGGTGCTTTGAGCGATGCAGCAGAGGCTAAGGCTACTATTGACCAGTATGCGGCAGAGGCAAAGGTACTCCGTGCCCTTGCTCATTTTGACCTTGTTCGTATCTATGGTAAGCCATATACAGAGGATCAGGGTGCTTCTCTTGGTGTACCATTGGTAACAGGAGTGCTGGAGTCTAATGCAAAACCTGCTCGTAGCACTGTTGCTGAGGTTTACACCCAAGTAGTGAAGGATTTGACTGAGGCTATCAGCTCTAATGCTCTTGCTACAGAGACAGAACCAGGTTATGTAAGCGTTTGGGGAGCAAAGGCAATCCTTTCTCGTGTTTATTTGAATATGGGTGATTATGCTAACGCCTTGTCTGTTGCTGAGGATATTATCAAGAATTCTGGCGCAGCGTTGTGGACTCGTGACCAATACTTCAAAGCATGGGATGCTTCAACTCCTAATGAGAGTGAGTTCTTGTTCCGTCTCAATGTGGCAGGTTCTACAGACAACAATGACTTGAATGGTATCGGTAACCTCCAGCAGCGTGATGGCTACAAGGAAATGGTTGCTACTAAGAAGTTTGTTGATATGCTTACTTCAGACCCAAAAGATGTTCGTAACGATATGTTCTTGCCTGCAACTGCAGCCAAAGAGGTGGCAACTTATGGTACCAACAAGGTATATCTGAACAAGTTGCGTGGTCAAGGTGGTAATCTTCGTAATGTTACTATCGTTCCAATTATCCGTCTTTCTGAGGTTTACTTGACAGCTGCAGAGTGTGCATTTAGAAATAATGACAAGACTAAGGCTGTAGAGTATCTGAATGATTTGGTAAAGAACCGTACCACAACAGAGGCTTCTTTGGCTACAGTGGATAACATCACACTTGAGCGTATCTTGGTTGAGCGTCGTAAGGAGTTGATTGGCGAGGGACAGCGTTACTTTGATGCTTTGCGTAATAACGAGACTATCACCCGTTATACAAGTGAAGCTGATAAGGGTTGGCACAAGACATTGAGCAAGGAAGCTCAGTCTTTCGACCGTGATTACTTCAAGGCTATTGCTGCCATTCCGCAGGCAGAGATCAACGCTAACCCTAACATCAAGCAGAATACGGGTTACGGTGAGTAATTATCAAACAAAGTAATAGCATGGTTCTAATACAAGTTCTAATGCTGTTATAACAAGATTAGGAAATATTTTTAATCAACGATATAGGAATGCCATGAGTGGCATTATCTATAAATCTCTCGGGAGAGGCTGGCTGTGAAGCTCGCCTCTCTTTTTCGATTTTTATAGCGATATTGAATTTGTCCGTGTTATATTTTATAGCAAAGGTGTCATATATATTGGCACCAATAAGGTCTGTCCATCTTTTTTGAAATCTTTCGTATATAACAGGTATCTTTTTTCGATTCTATCAGAGAACTTCAGGCAAAACTCATCTAGCGACTTGTGACTGTTAAATATGTAGTTCAAGTCCATGAGGTTGTCAAACAGCTGTTTCACTTCCTTAGATGCTTGTACGAAATCTATAAGGATATAGCTTTTGTATTCATTTTCTGCGAAAGCTTTGGCTACTGTTGACTTTCCTACACGGCGTGCTCCTTTGAGCAAGAGGGCTGTGCTACCAATTCTCTCTCGCTTCCATTCGAGCATTTTGTCGTATACTTTTCTTTTAAATATTCTTTTTCTCATAACTTGCTGATTTTGAACGAAAAGATACATCTAAGTTCCAAATCCCCCAAATGTTTTTACTTGAAATGTTCCAAATCCCCCAAATGTTTTTTATTAAAATGTTCCAAATCCCCCAAATGTTTTATGTTTCAATAGGGATGAGGAAAACTTTCTCAGAAAAAAACACGGATAAATTTGCCTGTAGGATGCAATATTATCCCTTGTTCCTTGTTATTATGATATACAAACTGTTGTGGAAATGAAAAAGAAAATAGTTATAATGATGATGCTGTTGCTTGCTTCCGTAGGAGCGATGGCACAGGAAGTGGAGAATCCTGTAGGAAAATTCTCTGTGATTCCCCGTGTAGGTGTTGCTTTGTCTAATTGGAGTAATAACTCGATTTATGTCAGCGATGCTTTGGGCGATGAAATCAAGTCGAAGAATCAGGCTGGCTTCATGGCTGGTGCAGATGTGGAATATCGTGCCACAGAGTATGTAGGGGTGTCTTTGGGAGCCTATTATGCTCGTTTGGGCTACCGTTTCGCTGATTATGAAACCGTAGAGAATGTCGATAAGAAACAATATTGGGGCATCAAGAATCATCATGCTGATATTGATTACATCCAGCTTCCCTTGATGCTCAAGGGCTATGTAACCCGTCAGCTGGTGGCAATGGTGGGCATACAGGCTGGTTTCCGCTGCGGAGATGCCAAATACTCTTATGAGGAGACTTCTTTGGAGAAGGACAAGAATGGTTCTACCTATTATAAGGATACGAAGGAGGTAGAGGGAACCCTTGTTGCCAAGAGTACGAATATCTCTATTCCGGTAGGCGTTTCGTATGAATATATGAATGTTATCCTCGATGCACGATACAACATCGGTTTGACAAAGATGGAGAATATTTCGGGATTTGACAGTCCAAAGAATAGCTTCTTTACTTTCACGGTAGGTTATCGCTTTACTCTTTAGATAAGAAAGATAAGGTAGATGGGAAAGATAAGGTGGATGCAGGAATCTCTGTTCAGAGATCTTGCATCCACCTTTTATTATCTACTATTGTTTTTCTACGAGATGATTCGTGTCATTCGTCTGATTTATCCAACCTGGCTTCCTGGCTTAACCTTGCCAAGGAGAGAAGTAACATTCAATGAGCCGTCGAAGTTGACAGCACTCAGAATCATACCCTGGCTCTCGATGCCCATCATCTTGCGAGGAGCAAAGTTTGCTACGAACAGTACGTCCTTGCCGATCAGCTGCTCTGGCTCGTAGTAGGCTGCGATACCTGAGCAGATGGTGCGCTCTACGCCAGAACCATCATCGATGGTGAACTTCAGAAGCTTCTTAGACTTCTTCACCTTCTCGCAGTTCAAGATGTGACCTACGCGAATATCAAGCTTCTCGAAATCATCGAAGCTAACCTCTGGCTTGATAGGAGCAGCTTGATAAGAAGCCTCCTCGTTAGCCTTCTTGGTGTCAGCAAGCTTCTGGAGCTGTTTTTCGATTACCTCATCCTCAATCTTCTCGAAGAGCAACTCAGGCTCACCAAGCTGGGTACCAGCCTTGAGCAAATCTGTGCTGCCGAGCTGAGTCCACTCGAAGTTAGGCATATTGATCATCTTGCGGAGCTTCTCTGAAGAGAATGGCAAGAATGGCTCGAAGGCGATGGCGAGGTTGGCAACCAACTGCAGGGAGATGTTCAGGATAGTCTCCACACGCTTAGGATCGGTCTTCCAAACCTTCCAAGGCTCACACTCTGTGATGTATCGGTTACCGATACGAGCCAGGTTCATAGCCTCTTTCTGAGCCTCGCGGAACTTGAATACGTTGAGATACTGCTCTACCTTCTCCTTCACGTCCTTGAACTCAGCGATGGCCTTCTCATCTACCTCCTGCAATTCGCCGCAGGCAGGAACTACGCCGCCCCAGTACTTTTTGGTGAGCTGGAGGGCACGGTTTACGAAGTTACCGTAAACGGCAACCAACTCAGAGTTGTTGCGCTCCTGGAAATCCTTCCAGGTAAAGTTGTTGTCCTTGGTCTCAGGCGCGTTGGCTGTCAATACATAGCGCAATACATCCTGCTTGCCTGGCAAATCTACGAGATACTCGTGCAGCCATACAGCCCAGTTGCGGGATGTTGAAATCTTATCATCCTCCAGGTTCAGGAACTCGTTGGCTGGTACGTTGTCTGGCAAGATATAGTCGCCGTGAGCCTTCAGCATGGTAGGGAAGATGATGCAGTGGAACACGATATTGTCCTTACCGATGAAGTGAACAAGACGTGTTTCAGGATCCTGCCACCACTTCTGCCATGTTCCCCACTTTTCTGGATGAGCGTCGCAAAGCTCCTTGGTGTTTGAGATGTAGCCGATTGGTGCATCGAACCAAACGTAGAGCACCTTTCCTTCAGCTCCCTCCACAGGAACAGGAATACCCCAATCCAAGTCGCGGGTCATGGCACGTGGCTGAAGATCCATATCCAACCAGCTCTTGCACTGACCATAAACATTGGTACGCCACTCCTTGTGACCTTCCAGGATCCACTTCTTCAACCAATCCTGATACTTGTTCAATGGAAGATACCAGTTCTTGGTAGGCTTCTTCACAAGACCATGACCAGGGTTGTTCTTGTTGGTAGGGTTGATAAGCTCCTCAGGAGAAAGGGTAGCACCACATTTCTCGCACTGGTCGCCATAAGCACCTTCAGCACCGCAGCGAGGACAAGTACCCACGATGTTACGGTCGGTAAGGAATTCGCCTGTTACCTCGTCGCAGAACTGCTCCTCTACCTTTTCTTCCAATACGCCCTTATCGTAGAGTGTGCGGAAGAAATCAGAAGCAAACTTATTGTGAGTTGGTGAAGTGGTACGGCTGTAAACATCAAAAGAGATACCGAAATCCTCGAAACTCTTCTTGATGAGGTTATGATAGCGGTCTACTACCTCCTGTACGGTGATACCTTCCTTCTTGGCACGGATGGTTACTGGTACACCATGCTCGTCGCTACCGCCGATGAAAACAACGTCTTGCTTCTTGAGACGGAGATAGCGAACATAGATATCGGCTGGCACGTAAACACCTGCCAGGTGACCGATATGAACACCACCGTTGGCATAAGGCAATGCTGCGGTAACGGTGGTACGTTTGAAATTCTTTTGTTCCATATTAGCTAATATATTTTTGTTATTTGGCTGCAAAATTACAAAAAAATGTTGGAAATTCGGTATATTTTCTGCCCTTTTTCTATTCTATTATATAATAAGGTGTAAAATGAAGGGGTAGAAAACAAAAATGGCCCTAAGCTTGACGCTTAAGACCATTTTTATATAGCCACTACCAAGGTGGTTACATATAAGAAGAAAGTGGATGTTACATGATGTTCATGTAGGCGATAACTGCCAACTCAGCAACGAGGATAACGAAACCAACTTTCTTAACCAATTTTGTTACTTTGAAAATGCAATCCATAATTCTTAATCGTTTTAATGTTTACTATTATATTCAATTCTAAGCAACGTTGTGACAACGTTTGTTTTACGAGTGCAAAGGTACTTGTTTTTCTACTATTTGTGGGGTATATTTTCTCTAAATGGGGTATAAATTGTTTTTTAATTGCATTTTTATAATAGAATTTACTCCTTTTGAATAGAATTTACCACCTGTTGTAACTTGTTTGTAGTCTGATTTTTGTTGCTGATTTGTTTCTATGTTTGCTGTTTGTAGCCAGTTGATGGTCTGCTTAGGGGGAAAAATTAAAGCCTTAGCAGTTACTTTTCAGATAACTGCTAAGGCCTTTCCTTTATCATTTACTATTGATGGTAATCTTTATTCTGTATTAACTTTAATCTCAAGAGGATACTTGTTTGATATGACCTATCTTATTTGTTATTGGATAGCCATATAAGCAATTACAGCCAACTCGGCGAGAAGTATTCCAAATCCCACCTTCTTTATAATACTTGTAATTTTATAAATGCAATCCATAATCTATAATTTTTAATGTTTGACATTTGTGACAATTGCTTGTCTTTCTAACTCTGATGCAAAGGTAGCACTATTTTATCGACTTTTGGGGGATATTTTGTTGATTTAGGGGACGAATGTTGTTTTTTAGGTGGATAAAAAACAGATTTTACCCCCGATACCCCAAAATATACCATTTTACTGTATGATATTGTTGTAGTCTGTACCTTTGTCTTTTTTGTTGGAATTGCATTTTTTTGTGAGAAAAGGTGGATTATCTGTAAAAACAGAAGATTTTCTGTTTTGTGTCTACAGATGTCCCCTTTCTGCCCAGTCGCCTCTGTCTAGTGTGCGGTAGCCGATGGCTTCTGCAAGATGAAAAGGTTCCACATGTTCGCTTCCGGCAAGGTCGGCAATGGTGCGTGCCACTTTCAGAATGCGGTTGTAGGCACGGGCCGACAGGGACAGCTTCTCCATCGCCATGCGCAGGAGGTTGATGCCTTCTTCGTCTGGTTCGGCAAACTGGTGAATCATTCGCTCTGTCATCTGCGCATTGCAGTGGATGCCTTTGAATTCCTGGAATCTGGCTGCCTGAATTTCCCTTGCCTTGATGACGCGTTCGCGAATCTTGGCACTAGGCTCACCAGGAGCGGCAGTTGAGATGTCCTTGAAAGGAACAGGACTTATTTCGCATTGGATATCTATTCGGTCGAGCAACGGACCCGATATCTTGTTCATGTATCTTTGAATCTGCCCCGGCGTGCAGACACAGCGGTGGGTCGGGTCACCATAGTAACCGCATGGACATGGGTTCATGCTTGCCACAAACATAAAGGAGCAAGGGTAGTCGATGGTGTATTTGGCTCTGCTGATGCTGATGTGTCGGTCTTCCAGAGGTTGGCGCAACACTTCCAGCGTAGTCTTGTTGAATTCCGGGAGTTCGTCACAGAAGAGCACGCCATTGTGGGCGAGCGATATTTCGCCAGGCTGTGGAGAGGTGCCGCCTCCCACCAGTGCTACTTGTGAAATGGTGTGGTGGGGGGCTCTGAACGGGCGCTGGGCAATGAGAGATACATTCTTGCTCAGCTTGCCCGCTATGGAGTGTATCTGCGTTGTTTCAAGACTCTCTGAAAGGGTGAGTGGGGGAAGGATGGATGGCAATCTCTTTGCCATCATGGATTTGCCTGATCCCGGAGGACCTACCATGATGAGGTTGTGTCCGCCTGCGGCAGCCACTTCCAGGGCACGCTTCACGTTTTCCTGGCCTCTTACGTCAGCATAGTCATAGTCACAATGAATCTGGTTTTCGTAGAATTCCTTTCTCGTATCTACGAATGTAGGCTCAGGGGCAGAACGGTCGCTTAGGAATTGGATGACATCGAAGAGTGTTTTCATGCCATACACTTCCAGGTTATTGACCACGGCTGCTTCTCTGGCGTTCTGTTCGGGCACTATCAGTCCCTTATAATGTTCTGCCCGGGCTCTGATAGCGATGGGGAGAGCTCCCTTGATGGGCTGCAGCGTGCCGTCCAGGCTCAGTTCGCCCACCATCATGTATTCCTTGAGGTGATCCTCTGGGATGTTGCCATTGGCTCCCATAATGCCGATGGCTAATGGGAGGTCAAAGCTGCTGCCTTCCTTTCGGAGATTGGCTGGAGCAAGATTGATGGTGATGTCGGCTATCGGAAATTTGAAGCCGCTGTAAAGAAGGGCTGCTGCGATGCGGTCACGGCTTTCCCTGACCGCCTCGTCGCCTAAGCCCGTAAGGTGGTATTGAACGCCTCGGTTGAGGCTTACTTCTACTGTGACAGTCGTGACTTCCAGGCCGTTGACTGCTGCGCAATAAGTTTTTACTAGCATATACGCCTCCTCTTTTATAAGTTAGACATATGGCTCGCGGTGTTATTTGAGCAGTTGGTCTAACTTATTGTAGAGTTCTTGCTTTTTTAGGCCTCGGGCGATGATCTTTCCGTTTTGTATGATGATGTTGTCGGGAAGTGAAGTCAATCCCAACTTCTTCAGGTTCTTGTCTTCAAGCATTTCGCCATTGCATACGACAGGCCATGTGATGGAGTCATTCTTCAGGGTGCTCTGGCAGTAGCTTTTCGCACCATCCAGGCAGAATCCCATCAGTTTGAGCTTTCCTTGCGATTGACGCTGGCGACTTTTCAGGTCTCTCTGCATGCTTTGACTGTCATAGTTAAATGTAGACCAAGTGTAGATGACTGCCACCGGAGCACTGCTCATCTCTGTGCTGGAAACCAGTTTTCCGTTGAGGTCATAAGCCGTGAAAACGGGCAGCTTGGTGCCTACGCCGGCATCTTTCATCATATTCACCTGCTGCTTCAGCCTTGCCAACTGTGTGTTCTTAGGCTGCTCTTTCTCGCAGATAGACAGGAGTGAGAGTGCCTTCTTGTAGTCAGGCTTGATGTTTGCGATGAAGTATTTCTTGATCAGATACAGGCAGACCACCGAGCTGGCATTGTCTTTGATGAATGTTTCAGCCTGTGCACTTTCCTGTGGAGGCGTATTGCCAAGGATTGATTTGCGGAATTTGGTCATCAATTCATTGGCTTTGGTGCCATTAATCTCCATTTCCTTCAGGTGAGAAGCGTCGCCTTTCAGCTCTACAGATTCTCCTGATTCTGCAAAGATAGGCTGCTCCGAGAAGTTTGGGAATACAATCATGAGGGTATGGCTTTCCGTGCAAGGCATTTCATAACTGAAACGGCCACCAACAACCTTGATAGTATCGACGCCGTCGATGCCACCATCTGTGCTGTAAACGTAAAATTCGCCTTGATTCATGTTTAAAAATTTGCCCTCAAGTTTAAAGTGACCACTGCTGACACCACATGATGTAAGCGCGATAATGAAAATAAGGGATATGATATAAGCAAATTTTTTCATAATGAAAAATTTTAAGGGAGGGTGAGTGCCGCGAGCGGGACTCGAACCCGCACAACCATTTCTGGTCAAGGGATTTTAAGTCCCTCGTGTCTACCAATTCCACCATTGCGGCATGGTAAACGTAAGAGCTAGAGCGGAAAACGGGACTCGGACCCGCGACCCCAACCTTGGCAAGGTTGTGCTCTACCAACTGAGCTATTTCCGCATTTCTTAATTGCGAGTGCAAAGGTAGTATAATTTCTTGAATCCACCAAATGTGTTTACATATTTTAAGAAAAATGCCGCATTTTTTCTTTGTAATGGGCGGATTTTCTAGGAATATCGCATGAAAATCCTTTAATTTCCTACTGTAATCACACTTCCGATGACGCCGGAGTAAGTTACTCGGTATTGCATCAGCGGCTTGTCTTCCTTGGTTTTTCCTCCACTTGTCACGGTTCCGTTCTCCAAACTATATACTCTTTTGCATTTGTTGCAGATAACCGACTGTCTGTTTCCAGTCCATTCCAGCGGATAGTTGGTTCCGCCATATTGCAGGATGCAGTTGAGGCATTGTCTGTCCCAAGCCACGTATCCGTTAAAATTGGATAGGCCCATGATGAAGCCGTTCTTCGTGGCATCCTTCAGGTCGTTTCCCGCTCCAAGATAGCTGTAGTTGGCATAATTCTCCTTGGCTGTAGAGAGAACGATGGTCTCGGTCTTGTTCTTTCCGTCGTTGGGGGTGGAGTAGAGGTTCCATGCTCCGTTCACCTTCTTGGCGCTTACCATCGTATAGCTTCCTGCTCCCTGAAGTGCATTCTCGATGGTGCTGCCGGGGTGATAGATGGTTCTGAAGATGAATTGGCAGGAATAGCGTGTGCTGATGCTGTTGTCGGCATTGCATGATGTCAGGATGCTTCCGCCCAGCAGAATAGCTGCTGCCGGAAGGCACAAACAAAGCAAGAGCATAGCTTGGTTAACTATGCTCTTCACCTTATTATATATATGTACCTTATTTATTATATACATTTCTTCTTCAGTTTGATTACTTTGATGGCATCAGATGACACACCCCTGCTTACTTCAGCAAGTCTTTCTCGGCATTCTCCATGCGCTCGAAGTGGAACTCTGAGAGGGTTTTCTCCATCAGTTCCTGAATCTTGTCGTTGCAGAGATTGCCGATGCTTCCCTCGTGCGTATGGTGAATATCCTTGTTTGGCTTGAATTCGCCCGCTTCGATTTCCAGTCCCACCTTCTTGTAGGCATCACGGAAAGGCATGCCGTTGGCGGCAAGCTGGTTCACCTCTTCTACGGAGAACATTGGGTCGTAGCGAGGGTCATCGAGAATGTGCTCGTTCACCTCCATCTTGTTGATGATGTATGCCGCCATCTGCAGGCAGTCTTTCAACTCATCGAAGGCAGGAAGGAACACTTCCTTGATCATCTGAAGGTCGCGGAAGTAACCCACAGGCAGGTTGTTCATGATGAGCATCACCTGCTGAGGCAAGCTCTGCAGCTTGTTGCTCTTGGCGCGAATCAGCTCGAATACGTCTGGGTTCTTCTTGTGAGGCATGATGCTGGAACCGGTGGTGCACTCCTTAGGCAACTTCACGAAGCCGAAGTTCTGGCAGTTGAACATGCAGGCATCGAAAGCCATCTTTGCCAGGGTTCCTGCCACGGTAGCCATGGCAAAAGCCACGTTGCGCTCCATCTTTCCTCTGCCCATCTGGGCATAGACCACATTATAGTCCATACTGTCGAAGCCGAGAAGCTCGGTGGTCATGGTGCGGTTCAGTGGGAATGAACTTCCATAACCGGCTGCGCTACCCAATGGGTTGCGGTTGGTCATGCGGTAAGCAGCCTGGAGGAAAAGCATGTCGTCGGCAAGTCCCTCAGCATAAGCGCCAAACCAGAGTCCGAAAGATGAAGGCATTGCCACCTGCAGGTGGGTGTAGCCCGGCATCAATACATCCTTGTACTGGTTACTCTTCTGAATCAGCTCGTCGAAGAGAATCTTCACGGCATCCACAATCTCCTTCAACTCATGACGGGTGAAGAGTTTGAGGTCTACCAGCACCTGGTCGTTGCGAGATCTTCCCGAATGAATCTTTTTACCCATGTCGCCCAGTTTCTGGGTGAGCATCAGTTCTACTTGGGAATGAACATCCTCCACGCCGTCTTCGATAACGAACTCGCCCTTGTCGGCGATGGCGTAGATATTCTTCAATTCTGCGAGGAGCTGGGTAAGCTCATCCTTCTCCAGGAGTCCGATGCTTTCGAGCATGGTGATGTGTGCCATACTTCCCAGCACGTCGTACTTGGCGAGATAGAGGTCGAGCTCACGGTCGCGGCCTACGGTGAATCGTTCTATTTCCTTGTTTACTTCAAAGTTCTTTTCCCAAAGTTTATGTGCCATAATTGTATCTTTTTATTAATCCTGATATGGAATCATCGCCAGGGCGTCTGCAATCTTCTCGATGCCTTCCTGCAATGGCTTCTTCACCATACCCTTGATAAACATGTTGAGCTCAGCCTTGATGGTGAGCTTCATCTTGCATGAGAATTCTCCTGTAGGGAGCAGCTGAATCCAGAAGTTGAACGGGATAGGGCTGTTCTCTGTCTCGAATTTGATGGTCTTGGGAAAATCTCTGTCGATGATGCGCATCTTCAGGTCGCCCACCATTGGGGCGTTGATCGTGATGCTGTCGCTGTCGAATCTCAGGTCCTTGAGTTTCTCCATTTCCTTTCTCTTGTCCTCAGGAATCTGGTCTTTCACCTGCTCGAAGCGGTCCTTGAGCACCTGCAGGTTGTTGAGGTCGCTCAAAGTGTTAAAAACAGATTCCTGCTTGTGAGGAATCTGTTTGATATTACTTTCGAATGTACTTGTACTCATTATTGATGGGTCAAAAATTACTTCTTCCAGTTAGCTGGGTCCTTGCGCCACTCGTGGAGCAACTCTACGTCTTCCTGCTTGATGTAGCCTGTCTCCAAAGCCTCTGCCACTACGTGCTCGTAGTCTGTCAGGGTAACCAACTTTACGTTAGCGTCTGCAAAAGCCTTCTCTGCTACAGGGAAACCGTATGTGTAGCTAGCTACCATACCTACAATCTCGTTGCCGTTCTTGCGGAGTGCCTCTACTGCCTTGAGTGAGCTGCCGCCGGTAGAAATCAAGTCTTCTACTACAACAACCTTAGCCTTAGGGTCGAGCTCTCCTTCGATGAGGTTCTGCATACCGTGATCCTTTGGTTTAGAACGAACGTAAACGAAAGGCAGGTGCAACTCGTCGGCTACCAATGCACCCTGTGCGATGGCACCTGTAGCAACACCAGCTACAGCGTCAGCCTCTGGGAACTGCTCCAGAATGGCGTGTACGAGTTCGAGCTTCACATAGTTGCGGAGTTCTGGGAAAGACAATGTCTTGCGGTTGTCGCAATAGAATGGTGACTTCCAACCAGAAGCCCATGTGAATGGATCGTTAGGCTGCAATTTGATAGCCTTAACCTTCAATAACTTAGATGCGAATTCTTTCTTCAGTTTGTCCATAATTCTAAAAGGATTAAATAATTATAATTTATATCTGCAAAGGTACTACAAAAAATTGATTAATCATCATAAATGGCTTATTAATTATAGATTTTTAATCGTGTGTCCATCCGATGGTGGTGATGCTGAATTTTATCTTGCCCGTCTTGAGCAGTTCTTCGCAGCAGGATACGAGGGTGGCACCTGTGGTGCAGACATCATCAACAATGAGTAGATGCTTCCCGGCAAGATTGGCGATGGGGTGCCTGCCTTGGGCATCGTGATAGAATGCTGATGCCTGGAACACGTGCTTTACGTTTTCCTGTCTTTCAGATCTGCTTTTGTGGGTCTGGCTTTCTGTAAACACAGTTCGTCTGATGGCATCCGTGATGATGGGGAGTCCCGTTTTTTCCTGTATTCCCCTGGCTATCTCCTCGCTCTGGTTGTAGCCTCGCTCCTGTTGTCTTTTCCTGGTAATGGGAATGGGGATGATGGCATCGATGCCTTCAAAGAAGTTGACTTCCAGTCCCTTGCTTCCGATGAGTCTGCCCAGATAGGTGCCGATGTCGGGGCGATGATGGTATTTCAGCTGGTAGATGGCATTGCTGGTCTTGGAGTGGCTGCTGTAGTAGATGAGTGCAGCGCATCGCTCGATGGGGATGCGCCCCCAGAACATCTTTGCCATCTCGTTTTCGTAAGGGTCGCTCCAGGTCATGGTGAGGGGGAGGTGCTTGAGGCAGTTAATGCAAAGCATCTCTTCCGAGCCCAGCAGTCTGTTGTCGCATACGGGACAATAGCGGGGCAGGAGCAGGTTGATGATTTTCCCTAAAATACTGAGTCGCATCCTTCTATCAGATCTTCTTCTTTCATTTTGTCGATGCACTTGTGGATGACGTCCATGCTGTAGCCTCTTCCCAGGGCAAAGCGGATGAGTTTCATCGAACGCTCGTAGTCGTTCTTCGCCTTGATGCTCTTGTATTTGCTTTTCAGGAGGGGGAGGAGGGTTTCCATATACATGTCGTCCTCGATTTCCTCGAAGATGGGGTCGGAGATTTCCTTCGGGATATGCTTCATCCAGAGGGCCTGCTCCACCTTGCGGCGGCCCCATTTGTTGTACTTTATCTTGTCGTTGATGAAGAATCGGGCAAAGCGTTCATCGTCGATGAACTTCTTCTGGGTCAGGAATTCCATGTTTCGGGCGATAGCATCCTCGGGCAGTTCCCACTTCTTCATCTTGTCGAGCATTTCCTGCGAGCAATGTTCGGCTTGCGTGCAGAGGGTAGTGAGCTTCAGCAGAGCCTGCTGCTCTGTCATCGGCTTCTTGGGGCGCTTGGGCTTGTTGTAATATTCCATAATGCATTTAATTTTATTTTATTTCTTTGCTTTCATCATTCTCTTCTTTCCGAAAGCATCTTCTTTGGTTTCAATATTCTTGAAGCCAAGACTTTGCAGCATTTCCCTTGTCTCCTTTTCGTAGATAGGATTGATTTCGAAGTATAATGCTCCTTCGGATTTGAGAGCAGATGATGCATATTCGGCGATGGCACGATAGAACTTCAGCGGATCTTCATCAGGAACGAAGAGGGCGATGCTCGGTTCGTGCTCCAGCACATTCTTTTCCATATCTGCTTTCTCCTTTTCGCAGATATAAGGAGGATTGCTCACGATGATATTCCAGCCTTTAGAAAGAGAAGATTCTGCTTCCGCTGCTTTTGGCAACATCAAGGCATCCTGATACTCTATTCTAACATTCCCAGCCTTCAGCATTTCCACATTCCCCTGTGCAATGCGGAGGGCATCTTCCGAAATATCCCATCCTGTAACCTCAGAATTAGGAAGGGTCAATCCTAAAGTGATGGCGATGCAGCCGGATCCCGTGCAAATATCAAGAATTTGCTTCTTTTCATCTGCCTTCAGAGATGAAACTTCCTCCTCTATCCACTGGCAGAGTTCTGCCGTTTCGGGTCTTGGAATCAGTACGCCCGGCTCCACATGAAAGGTTCTCCCGGCAAAGTCGGCTTCGCCCAAAACATACTGCACAGGCTCGCCATTTTGCAGTCTTGCGATAATTTCTTCCAGATTTCTTTCTTCGTCTGAAGATAATTCATTAACTTTGCCGCAGATTATGTCGGTCAGAGTCATTCCGTACTCCACATCAAGCACAGTGCGGACGATAGCCTGCGCTTCGCCAGCATCATAGAGTGGGGTGAGGGATTGCCAAAACTCTTGGTACGTTTTCATCTTGATATTGCTTATTGCTATTTGATTTGAGAGCAAAGATACGACATTTTATCGAAAGTGAGTAAAAAAACAGAAGAAAAGTTGATTATGGAACAAAATAAAGTATCTTTTCTGGATCCGAAGACGGGAGAGCCGCTCTCTCAGCAGGAGATTGATGAAATGTTCATGCGCCGCTGCCTGCAGTTGGCGAAGAACGGCAGACAGAATGCGAAGCCTAATCCTATGGTGGGCGCCGTCATCGTGAGCAGCGAGGGCAGAATCATAGGCGAAGGCTATCATGTGCGTTGTGGCGAGGGCCATGCCGAGGTGAATGCCTTTGCATCGGTTAAGCCTGAGGATGAGCATCTTTTAAAGGATGCCACCATCTATGTAAGTCTCGAACCCTGTTCGCATTATGGCAAGACGCCTCCTTGCGCCGACCTTATCGTAAGAAAAGGTGTGAAGAGATGCGTCTGTGGCTGCGTGGATCCTTTTGCCAAGGTGCAGGGACGTGGCATCCAGAAGATTCGTGAGGCTGGCATTGAAGTAATGGTAGGTGTTCTGGAGGCGGAATGCCTCGAACTGAACAAGCGTTTCATCACCTTCAATACCCATCAGCGACCATACATCATCCTGAAATGGGCGCAGACGGCGAATGGCTTTCTGGATAATAATTTTCAGGGCATGGCGATTTCTACGCCATTCACCAAGATGCTTTCGCATAAGCTCCGTGCCGAGAACGATGCTATCCTGGTGGGTAGAATCACCGATGAGCGTGACCACAGCCAGCTCAACGTAAGAGACTGGAGCGGCAAGGATCCGATGCGACTGGTCATCGACCGCTATCATCCTTGTTTCGAGGGCTTGGATTTCTCCAAGGGCAAGGAAGAAGTGTTGAAGCAGATGATGCAGTACTTATATAATAATAAGGTGCAGTCGCTGATAGTAGAAGGTGGTGCCATCACCCATCAGGCTTTCCTCGATGCCGGATTATGGGATGAAATCAGGGTAGAAACATCTTTATCCACATCTGTGGAAAACGTGGTAACTGCCGGAACAGCAGCACCAAAGCTTCCTCATAACATCCGGTTAATCAACCATGAGGCGTATGATAATAATATTATAAATAATTACGAACGAGTATGAGCAATAGATTTACATCGCGCCTGAGCGATAACGACGATTTCAAGAGAGACGAGTTGATTCGCAAGATAGAGCATGCCGTGGAGCACATGACGCTCGCTGAACTGGAAGCCCTGTCGTATGACATGTTTACCAAGGGCTACATCCAGGATTACTAAACATTCAGGCATAAGACAAGATATAAAAAAGGTGGGTGCTACAACAATTCGTGTAACACCCACCTTTTTTATATCTTATTCTTTATTTCCTTTATTTCGCCATTGGAGTGAAACGTAAGGTAAACTCATGAGCTCCTGTTGGAGTCATGTACTGTGGCAGACAAGAGTCGCCACCACAACTGCGGTTACCGATGCCACGCTGCCAGAAATCGAAGTGAGCGAAAATCTGGTTGGAGCGTACCAGGTCGTAAGGATG
>ENA-UEOZ01000591-UEOZ01000591.1-human-gut-metagenome-genome-assembly--contig:-NODE-591-length-22362-cov-63.953960_pt1 | contig 22362 bp, 22 predicted proteins | sample MGYA00242898_ERZ507912 | MGnify/ENA primary metagenome ERZ507912 (study PRJEB26167, sample SAMN06115410) | human gut metagenome | host: Homo sapiens | place: China:Chongqing | collected 2016-04-27... | reverse complement strand
GTGTCGCTTCGCTTGCCCTGGGCTATGTGCTCCATTGGGCTTTCAGCCCGCCCTTGTTAAATCCGAAACTTCAATATTTGATTTATAGACATTTATATTATAACCTTATAGGTAATGTGCAGCTGATTGTGCAAACGGTTGCCGCAACCTACACAAAAACTTAAATATTATGGCACAATTGAATTTTGGCGGAGTTGTAGAAGAAGTAATCACCCGCGAAGAGTTTCCCTTGGAAAAGGCACGTGAAGTATTGAAAAACGAGACCATTGCCGTGCTCGGCTATGGTGTACAAGGTCCTGGTCAGGCTTGCAACCTGCGCGATAATGGTTTCAACGTGATTGTAGGCCAGCGTCAGGGCAAGACATACGAAAAGGCTGTGGCCGATGGTTGGGTGCCAGGCGAAACACTCTTCTCGCTTGAGGAGGCTGCCGAAAAGGGTACAATCGTTTGCATGTTGCTTTCAGATGCCGCACAGATGCAGCTTTGGCCTTCTATCAAGAAGCACCTCACTCCGGGCAAGACGCTCTACTTCTCACATGGTTTTGCCATCACCTGGAACGACCGCACCGGTGTAGTGCCTCCCGCAGACATTGATGTCATCATGGTAGCTCCTAAGGGTTCGGGCACATCGCTCCGCACCATGTTCCTCGAGGGTCGTGGTCTTAACTCATCATACGCTGTATATCAGGACGCTTCGGGCCATGCTACCGAAAAGGTGCTTGCCTTTGGTGTGGGCATAGGTTCTGGCTACATGTTCAAGACCGATTTCAAGCGCGAGGCAACCAGCGACCTTACTGGTGAGCGTGGCTCTTTGATGGGTGCTATCCAGGGACTTTTCTTGGCTCAATACGAAACTCTCCGCGAACACGGACACACCCCCTCTGAGGCTTTTAACGAGACTATCGAAGAGTTCACCCAGTCACTCCTCCCCATGGTTGGCAAGAATGGTATGGACTGGATGTATGCCAACTGCTCAACAACGGCCCAGCGTGGTGCTTTGGATTGGATGACTCCCTTCCACGATGCTATCAAGCCTGTGATGGAAAAACTCTACCAGAGCGTGGCAAGTGGCAACGAGGCTCAAATCTCAATCGACGCCAACTCTAAGCCCGATTATCGTGCAGGACTTGAACAGGAACTCAAGGCACTCCACGAAAGCGAAATGTGGCGTGCTGGTGAGACTGTGCGCAAGCTCCGTCCTGAGAATAACTAAAAATCTCTATTGGCTAAATAGGGCCATATAGTATATATCAACTTAAAGTAAAACTCCCCGCTGTTCGATCTTGTTAACCAAGATCAGGCAGCGGGGAGTTTTGTACTTTGTAAAAAGTGGAGAACTTATTCAGCCTAAGTGCTCTTTCCATACTTCGTCAATGCGTTATTTGATTGGGTGACGCATTGACAAAGTCTGCAAAAAAAACGCTACCACTGAGCGCAAGCACAAAACGCAAGCACTAAATGCAACCTCTAAACGCAAGCACAAAACGCTACCATTGAGCGCAAGCACAAAACGCAAGCTCTAATGGGGGCGACGCGTCTCGCGTCGGGCATTAAGGCAAAGGCTCACAGACAGGCATGTAATTAGTGCTGTCTGTGAGTCTTTGTTTAGCAGTGTATGAGTATTTGCTTTAATGCCCGACGCGGGACGCGTCGCCCCCATTAGTGCTTGAGTTTTGTGTTAGCGTTTTGTGCTTGCGTTTAGTCGTAGCGGGACCTTTACTATACTACAAAAACTTTACATGCCGAGTATCTTACATCTTACACTAACATGCTGCAACTCATTGACTATCAGTACTTTACTTAGTGTAAGATGCTGCCTATGTCACCTACACGCAACCTACACAACCCACACACTGCCACACGACACAAGCACGGGAGGACGATATCACAGCATAGGGGAGTAGGAAAGTCTGTTGCTCCGACAGATTTATCTATGTCCCTATGGCGTATAACCCACCGCATACGACAAAACCGACTGCGTAGCAGCGGGGTGTGATGTGTAAGATGCATGCAGGAGAGTGTAAGATACTTTGAAATCATCTTACACTCTTGAAACATCTGTATATCAACTTGTTACGCATAAAAAGTGTAAGATGGCAGTAAAAACACACGCACTCTTTTACAAGAGGGAGAACGGGGAGGAAGCAAATATTTGTGTACAAATTGTACACTTTTTTTGATGGGTGCAATGTCTTGGTGTTACCTTTGCAGCACTTTACTTTTATATCAAACCAAATTGTATGATCATGAAACGAATGCTTAACAGAATGCTGCGCTATGCCGATGCCATTGTGAAACGTGGTGTTGACAAACTGATAGACGCTATCGGACAGAACCCGGAACCACAAACTAAAAACGCTGAAACACCTCAGCCGCAAAAAAGCATGGGCAACGATACTAATTGCGCACCGCAAACAACTGGCAACACTATGAACTGCGGTCTGACGGAGCAAACCATTACCCTGATGGACGAACTGTACGACATACGCTATAATGTGCTTGACCGAACGCCAGAAGTGCAACGGCACGACCTGGCGGACAAAGGGCTTGTGTCCGTGAGCAAACCGTATTTGGGGCTGCAGAAAAACCCGATAACGCGGGACGCGTCGCCCCCATTAGTGCTTGCATTTTTGCAGTGCGTTTCAGGCAACTTCCCCCAAAACGTTCTCTCTAAAAAGTCTATTTTGAACACCCAACCTTGCGGGAGTGTTTTTGAGTTTGCACCCACAGACAACAGGCATGAGGTGACGGTTATAGGGGTGTGTGCCCTGCACGTTTTTAGTCCGTCAGTTCCATGTGGTAGCCCAAGCGTTTGAGCTGTACCGCCATGCCCATCAGGTAGAGTTGGTGCAAGCAAGCCACATAGGCTTTGAAGGCTTCGGGTGTACCTGGCTCAAGGTGGGCATGAATGAGCGCGTTGTTGGTGCGCGAGGCACACTCAGCCACAAGGTCGTTAAGCTGCTTGAGGCCATCGCCCTTCATGTGCAGCACGTCCTCGAGTATGTATTCGTCCAAGCAATCAAAACCGCGTTGGTTGCGCATTTGCTCGTATATGTTGGGCGTCTGACCATAGCGCTCCCAATCTTTGTCCCAATAGGTGGCCATCGCCATGCCGATAAACATCACCCAACCCAATGACACGGTGGGGTAGGCATTGAACTCACGTATGCCGTCGGGCAAATAGGCTTGTGCCAGTTCGGGCCACTTGTCCTCCAAATCGGGGCATTCGGGCATGCGCTCGTCTATTTTGCCACGGCTTAGCAAGTATTGGTAAAGGTCTTGTCTTATTTTTTCTTCCATAATAGATGCGTTGACGGAATTAGTAAAGGGTGGTTCTAAAAATTCTGTTTTTAGAGTTCTGCTATTCTGAAATGTGATTTGCACGCTCTCGAAAGTGTCTTTTTGAAAGTTTGTTCGGTCACATAGCCCGCTATGCTCCCTCACAAACTTTCAAAAATACACTTCCGATAGCGCACAAATCCCTATTTCAGAATTATTAGAACCACCCTAAACAAGTTGACGGGTTAACAGGTAAGTTTGCCAAGCTTTTTAAGCTTCTCACCATTCAAACTTTAGCATAATAAAATAGCATACTTACTTATTAACCCGTTAACCGGGTGTTGTTTGTACGAGAATTTGATTATCTGCGTCGGGTCCATATAATCACCAGCACGGCAGGAATAATGAGTGCGATGCCAGCAAGAACCTGCCAAGTGATGGGCTCGCCAAACACTGTGCAACCTATCACAACGGCTGTGAGCGGCTCGAGTGCGCCAAGCACGGCCACCATGGTGCTACCAATGCGCTTGACGCTGAACACCAGGCAGGTGTTGGTGACGAAAGTACAAATAATGGCGAGGGCGGCAAGGTGGGTGAATTGCGAGGTTGTGGTGATGGGCTTGAAATTGCCCTGTCGCAAAGCTTCGGCACCAAATATGATGGCACCGATAAACATGACGTAGAATACCAGTTTCGTGCCGTCCATGGTGGCTGCGCGTGAGCGGTTGACGCGAATGATGTAGAGCGCATAGCACACGGCCGAAATAAGCACGATGATGACGCCTTGTATCGACGTATTGCCCGTGGGGTCCCACGACAGTATGCCAACACCTACAACTGCCATGATAACGGCAAATATGGTGCTGAAACGGCGGGCCTCGTTGTAAAATGCCATCATGATGATGGCGGTGACAACGGGGTACATAAAGTGAAGCGTGGTAGCCACGCCGCTCGACATGTAATTGTAACCATCAATCAAGAAGAGTGCAGAGCCGTCGCTGATGAACGAAAGGTAAATGAGTGTGACCAGTTCGCCGCGGCTTACTTTGAAACTTTTGCGCTGCATCAGCATGATGGCTGCTACGATGAGGCTGGCAAAGCCAAAGCGGTAGAACAAGATTGTAGGGTCGGCCATGAAATCGGCCTTTGCTCCACTCTTGATGGGGAGCGTAAAGAAAGGTATGAAACCATAGCACACGGCTGCAAGCAGACCTAATAAAAACCCGATTGTCACACCCTTGTTTGAGGTGCTTTCTTGTGCTGGTTGTGGTTGTTTGTTTTCAGATGTAGATGTCATAGAAAGGTTGGTGTTGATGCGTTCTTTTTAGGAAACAGCGTGGCAGATTGGCGCGTTGTTAGCAAGACTTTTGTTAGGTCAACTTGCCCCGTCAGGTGTTCACCATTTGTTGTAATGAATGTTGTCCTTATTATATTTGTCTTTGGGTTGTGGTTCACCTTTAGGGTAGCCAATGGGTATGAGGTTTAGCGGAATGATGTGGTCGGGCAGCGAAAGGGCCGATTTGATGGCCTCCATGCGGTCGGGGTAGGGATAGCCTGCAGTCCACACAGCTCCGAGGCCCATGGCTTCGGCTTGCAATAGCAAATTTTCGGTAGCTGCCGAGCAGTCGAGCATCCAGTTGCGCGAGGGCTTTCCGTCCTTGCTCAGCACACTCATGTCGCCGCACACGGCAATGGCAGCTTGTGCTTCGGCCAGCATTTTGGCGCGTGGTAGTTTGGCTGCAAGTTGTTGCATGGCGTTTTTGTCGTCGATTACAACAAATTTCCATGGACGGGTGTCCATGCCTGTGGGAGCTGCCATTGCAGCGCGCACAAGGGTGTCAAGTTGTGCACGGCTGACAGGGCGATTGGTGTATGAGCGCACACTTTTGCGCGAAAGAATGTTTTGCATGACAATCTCTGCCGCTGGTTTGTGCTCAGGTTGAGTGGCCTGTTTTTGTGAGACCACAAGATGTATCAGTGAAGCCAGCAGACCTATGGCCAGTACAAGTGATACAATTTTGTATTTCAATGCGTCGTTCATTGTAGGGGGAGTTGATAGGGGTTCTTTATGTTTAGGGTGGTTCTAATAATTCTGAAATAGGGATTTGTGCGCTATCGGAAGTGTATTTTTGAAAGTTTGTGAGGGAGCATAGCGGGCTATGTGACCGAACAAACTTTCAAAAAGACACTTTCGAGAGCGTGCAAATCACATTTCAGAATAGCAGAACTCTAAAAACAGAATTTTTAGAACCACCCTTTAATATTGCATTGCACCATAGGTGTGTGCAACAGCTATTTTTCGGACAGGTTGAGTAATTGTCCCATGGGACACAGACATTTGCACCACACGTTTGGCACAAAGCAACTTGCTACTACAAACACGCAGGCGAGCACCATGACTATTGGCGCGGCAGAATTTACCATGAATGCGCTGAATGGTTCGTAATTGAGCACCTGAATGTCCCAAAACGCGGTCCAGAGCAGCAGCATGATGATGGCAAAAACGGTGATGCGTATGCGGCTCATTATTTTATACACTTTGGGCGAGCAATGCACTTTGGGGAAAGGCAGTCGGCCTGCCAACTCTTGCAGACTGCCGTAGGGGCATACCCATGAGCAGTAGTGGTGCGGCCGTTTAATGAATGGCATGATTACAGCCACTCCCAGCACCAGCAGTGTTGGCAGGCTGGCTACAGGGTCAAGTCCGTTAGCCACCCAACCGCGAAGCAATGATAGTGACAAAAATTGCCCGCACCAAAAGCCCAATATGCCTACATTGAGCAGCAGTTGCACCATGCGCAGCCATTTGTGTCCGCGCCACTTAAAGGTGATAAGTATGCCTGTGAGCAGCACCAGGGCCACAATAATGGTGCGTGCCCAGCCAATAGCCGGTATGGGGGCTGCCGCGCTCTCAGCCCTGCTGCGTGCCGCCAGGGTATTTTGCACATTGGCTATGATGGCCTTGCTCGAATAGGTGGCACCGCTTACGGCATCAACATTGGCCTGTGACGCATCGGCCACAGATTTCCCCGTCCATTGAGGGGTTGTGCCTTCAAAGGCGCGTTTGAAAAAATCGGGTGTTTCGGCATTTTCGGCAGCAGCAATCTGCGAAATATGTCCCTGAGTGTTGATGTATAGATAGAGTGGGGTGGTGCCGGCAAAGCCCTTTATGTGGCGTGCGTATGGCGCGGTGCTCACCACAACGCCCAGGTCGGTGCCATCTTGGGCGGTAACCGTCCACGAGGCGCTGTCACGTTGGGTCAGTTCGCATTCATTGTTGGCCGGCAGTCCCAATGTGCGCATCTGTTCGTTGTCGGGGCGCACCAAGGTGGTCTTAGCATTGTTGCCGGGGTTGGCATTGCTACCAATGTCGTGGCCAAATAGTTTGCCCGACCATAGTGCGGTTGCCACAAGCATCAAAAAGACAACGAGTAGCGACACCACGTGTTCGAGATGCTTTATGATGTAGGGCATAAAGTGTTTGATATTCATAATCGCAGACCTTTTAATTCTTACGCATAAATGTCATAGGTTGGTGGGTTGACGGGGAAGTTAGTTAGGGCTTCAAGTACTTTGTATTGAAGTTTCGGATTTAACAAGGGCGGGCTGAAAGCCCAATGGAGCACATAGCCCAGGGCAAGCGAAGCAACACCCTGGGGCTTCTGCATAGTAGAGTCTCCACGCCCTGTAAGGGCAAAAGCTTTAACCCTTTATGTTGTTATTTTTACTTGATAGCTGATTTAGCGGTCTTAAAGTGGAACATCGTATGTATACTTTGTTCAACACCTGCGCCATGTCTTAAAGCTTTTGCCCTTACAGGGCGCGACTGCTCCAACATGCGATACCCAGGGTGCCGCTTCGCTTGCCCTGGGCTAAGTGCTCCATTGGGCTTTTATTGACATCATCGGCTGCGGCTCAGCAATTCAAGCAAGCTTGATTGCATTCGCCTTGCACGATGATTCAGCCCGTCCTTACTAAATCCGAAATTTGAGCTTTGTATTTCTGTGTTTAGCACAGTGAATCACACAAAGCATACTTTCCTGTTAACCTGTCAACTTGTAACGCCGAGGCTCAGTTATCCTTCGCGCATAAAGTCGAAACTCTCAAATACATCCTCCTTTGTAAGGTGTTGGTTGAGTTTGATGTCTCCAATGCCGCCCATCAGGGTGAAGTTGATAACCCCGTTCACATTCTTCTTGTCGTGCAACATCAAGTTGTATAGATGCTCGTAATCGTCGCATGTAAAGGCAAACATACCATAGTTTTGACGTATGAACTGCACCGTTTGGCGCATTTGTTGTGTGGGGAAACCAGTATGTGCGGCGCTGAGGAACAGTTCGCACAGCAGACCATAAGCCACGGCATAGCCATGCAGAATGGGGCGCTCCTGTTCAAGGGCAAAACTTTCAAAGGCGTGACCTACGGTGTGTCCCAAATTGAGTGCCTTGCGTATGCCATGCTCGTGTGGGTCTTCCGTCACGATACGTTCCTTGCATCGAATGCTTTGTTCAACAAGTTGCTGCAGATGGGCATAATCGGGCGCGTCAAGGTCAAACTTCAGGTGGTCGCTCCACATAGCCTCGTTTTCGAGCAAGGCGTGTTTCAGCATTTCGGCATAGCCCGAACGTAGATTTTGCTCGTCAAGTGTGCGCAGAAATTCGGTGTCGATAATAACGGCACGACTTTCTTGAAACGCACCGATTTCGTTCTTTAATCCATTAAAGTTTATGCCAGTCTTGCCACCTACGGCCGCGTCAACCATCGACAATAGGGTAGTAGGAATGTTGATAAAGTCGATACCGCGTTTGAAAGTGGCTGCGGCAAAACCGCCAAGGTCTGTCACCATGCCGCCGCCAAGATTTATCAGCAGTGAGCGGCGTGAGGCTTTGCCATCGCTAAGCGCCTTCCACACCGAGGCCAAGGTGTCGAGTGTCTTGTACACATCGGTGGCCCCAATCACAATGCCTTGTGCGCCAACTACGGCCTTGCAGCTTTGTACCAACGGACGGCAAAGTTCTTCTGTCGTTTGGTCGGTGAGCAAAAATATGCGGTCTGCACCGCTCTCGCTGCAAAGGCGGTCAAGTTCGGTGGTAATGTCTTTTGAAAATATGATTTGTTGCATGATACGTAAACTATTTAAGAAAGCAGGTGCTCGAATTTAGTTGATACGAGTTGGTGAACACCTACTTGTTACTGTTTTCGTAGGCTTCAAAGGCCTTGCGGTAGGCTTCGGGCAGTTCGGCCGACTGTTGGGTTTTGAGGTTGAAACACACCATCACAGTGCTGCATTGGCACACCTCAAGTCCCGTCTTTTGATTGATGGCCCGCTGTTTGAGTGTAAAGCTTTTATGTCCGATGTGCGACACACGCGTCTCAATTACGATGTTGTCGCCATAAAAAATGGGCAATATAAAGTCGGCATTGATGTTGGCGATGACCGGAACCACATCGGCCCGTCGGTAATCAACCTTTAGCACATTGCGCAGGTACTCTTCTTTGCCAAGGTCGTAGTATGCAAAGTAGGCATTGTTGTTAACATGCCCATAGCGGTCCACGTCGTTAAAGCGTATTTGTATGGGCAGACTGTGGTGGTAAACCTCATCACTTGTCTGCGCGGTTTGTAAGTTTTCCATATAAAAAGTTGGTGTTCAAAGATAAGTTACGTAATCAGCAGGTGCCGTTCCCGCATGGGGTACCTACTCATATCCAATCGTCAATTCCGTAAACCTGTTACCCCGTTACCCAAAGTAACCTTTGGCAATCGCCTTGAATTTCATACGATTGGGTATGGTCTCCATTGTTGCCTCGTCCACGCAGCATAAGTCGCGAATGGCATAAATGTTCAACTCCTCGTCGGTAGTTTGCCGTCCCACATTCCGAAACAGATGATTGCGGGCATCAATAATCTCGATGGCCTCGTTGTTGTAGTCGGCGGGCTCCATGCTTGCACGCAGTTCCGCCTTAACAAACTGTTCCATAGCTTCGACAAAGTCTTCAGTCTCGTTTAGCATCATGTGGTGATATAAATATTATTACTGAAGTTTCGGATTTAGGTTCGCACGGCCTGAATCATCGTGCAAGGCCATACCCGTCTAAATCCGAAACTTGAGTTGTTACGGAAAATCGTTGTGTGGCTTACCAGCCCAGGTTGCTCATGCCGCAAGCCTTGTACCATGCCGTTTGGCCAAAGGCTGTATTCAGATTGCCACAGGAGCAAGAGCTGGCATTTGCCTCGTACACTTGTTGTGGCACAAACATGCTCATGCAGCAATAGTTCGAGGCGTCGCGCGGCATGCTTTGAAAAGTGTTGTAGCCAGGTCCCACATAAATGCGGTTCGTGGCATAGTGGCACACCACAGCTTTGGCCAGCAAAGGTTGAATAGTCTGAAAGTCTTCCTTTGGCAGAATTTGTTGCAACGCCTGTTGCGCGTCATAATTATGTGGCCGGTAGTAGTAGATGGCTGAGTAGGCTTGATATGGCAGCACATCTGTCATGTCAGGCCAGTTGTTGCTTTGCCTGTTGCGTGCGTCATACCGTGCCCACACAGTTTTGAGCGCATCAGCCAAAGGTTGCAGCAAGTCGGTTCGCACACAAGATATGGCTATGCCCATGCCGGCAAACATGGTGTTGGCCATTTGGGGGTTCGACACGTCCTCGTAGTAGGTGCGGGCAATAGTGCCCGGGTCGTTGGCAAACAAGCCGTTTTGTAACTGATGTGTGTAATAAGCCCCAGCCGATGGTATCGACATGGGCGAGGCCACCACATAGTCAGTCACTCGCTGTAGGGCATACGCCACTTCCACGTTCTGCATCAAGCAGGCGTCAAACAGTATGTATTTGCTATGCCAGCCGGCTTGCCGCATGGCTTGCGCCATGTCGTCAATGTCCATTTGCGCGCCATGGTCGTTAACAACTCCTGGCCCGTCGTCAATGCCAAATGCCGATGGGCGCTTGGCACTACACACATTATATACATTATAGTTGCTATTGGTTGATGGCACCCAGCCCGTGGCATGTGACCACATAACCAACCCATATTCCTGGGCTTCATAGTCGTGTCGCACCATCGAGAGCACTTCACGCAGTTGTTCCGGGTCGGTAGAGCAAATGTCCTTATCCCATCGCCTCAGCAGCACGGGCTCCTTGCAGCGCCGTGTCACGCGGTAAAGGCGCGGGGCTCTTTCGTCATCAATAAACATGAGCAACCGGTCGTTGTCGGCAATGTACTGACGGCCGTTCATAATCTCCGCCGAGTCGCTTTGTGCGTTTTTATGCAGCGAATTCTGTGCAGCCATATATATCAGCACAGTGCGGCGCACGGGCGCCTTGTCGGGCTCATCGTTAGTGGCGTTGTCATGGCACGCTGTCACAATGGGTAACAGCGGCAGTGTGCAAAGGCAGATTTTGACGTATGATGATGAAATGTGCAACTTCACTTGTGTGTGCTTTATGCTGTGATTTACGTGCAAAAGTAAAGAAAAGTAAGGAAAAACTTTGCGTCTGTCGTACTTCTTTCTTCTCATTTCTTGCTTTTGTGCATAAAGTTTTGTTATTTTGCTCCTACAAAACAAATACTATCAATGAAAAAGATACTGATAATGGTTTGTGCGGCAGGCATGCTCACATTGCTCCCTGCTTGTGGAGGCCAAAAAACATCTGATGCCGCTTCACAGCAGGATACCGTGCAAACTGCCACCAACAGCAATGCGCCTTATGCCGATCCGTCGCAAGAGAATTCGTACAATGCCAAGTTAGGTGGAAAGGATTTTGTTATCACCATCAAACGTGCTGCCGACAAATCTCTGCCCACCGTAACAGACGATTTGGGAAAGAGTTTCTACGACAACCGCGTTGAGGTAACCATTACTTGCAACGGCCAGCCATTCTTCTCAAAGTCATACACCAAAGAGGCTTTTGCCTCGTTCCTGACAACAAAGTCCGAAACACAGGGCACCATTTTGCTTGGCATGGCATACGACAGTGCCAAAAGTGACGGGCATGCCATACGCCTTGGTGCACAAGTTGGCCAGGTTGGCATTGAAGAGGGCCCGGCCTTCTGTGTCGAAATCCCCCTCGATGGCAGTGCCTCAAGCATTGTGCGCGATACCAACCAAGACACTACGGGCGATGATGGCGTAGAGTAGGGCAGAATAAGGCAAACAAACATAGGCAGGTGCTTTCAGTGTGAAAATGCCACCTGCTAACCTAAACCGCAAACAGCCCTTGGCAGTGATGCCAAGGGCTGTTTGCGGTTTAATATTTTCAATGAACTTGCTATCATGACTTCTATGAATTTGACTATCCTACCTGTTACCTGTCAACCTGTCAACTCATATTACTAACATATCGACACTCATTCATTGTAGAATATGCTTGTTTTGTGCACGAAAAGTAATTTTATGCAGAAATAATATAGCAAAATGTTTGCCGTTTAGAGAAATATGTCTACTTTTGTCAGCGAAACAAGATTACACAACTAAAATAACGCGTCACATACCTAACACACAGCGTATGTCGTCATTTGTTTTACTTGTATCTTAGAATTATCAACCTAACATAACACCTATTTGTTTATGAAAAAAACACACAAATGGTTAGGAGTCGCCCTGTGCGCCATGGCCTTCGGTGGTAGTGCACAAGCACAAAAACTGATGGTAGTGGAAATGCAGGACAGTGCCGATAACTGGTCTTGCGCATTGAGCAAGATTTCGGCTGCCACTTTCCTCAATGGCCAAATCAGTTTTGGGGCCGATGAAGGCGAAACTACAACCACTCTCAAGGCCATCGACCTGAAGGGTATCGAAAAAATCACCTTTGTCGACGATCCCACAGCCGTCAAGTCCGTAGTAGCAAGTCCTGCCACAAAGTTGCGTGCTGTGGTAATGGGCAACACACTGCGTGTAAAGGGCTATTCGGGTCCGGCCACCCGTTTGACTATTGTGGCTGCCACAGGCCAAACCATACAGAATTATGGCACATGGCGTGGAGGTGACATCAATATTGCCACACTCACCCCGGGCGTCTATATTGCAAAGGTAGGCAACCAAACATTCAAGTTCAGCAAGTAACTAAAAAACACATTCACCCAAGTGTCACCGCACACATGTAGCGGCGCACAGGTATAAAAAGTATAATCAGTCTATGAAAAAAGTATACATCACCCTTCTTTCGGCCCTCTTTGCCGGTAGTGCATTTGCACAAACTTTGTCAAACGACCGTATGGTCATTTTCGATGCAGCAGGCAACACACACCCCTTTGCTGTAGATCGCATACAGCAAATCACTTTCCCAACAGTTGATGGCGAAGCAAGTGCAGCTATTACGGTCAAGGGCATTGACCGCGACAGTGTAACGTTTGTCGTAACACGTAACGACTTCTGTATGAACTTCAAACTCGACATTCTGCCTACAACCATGGCCGACATGCTGAGCGATGCTGCAGCAGCAGCCTATGTTGACAAAAACAACAAGACTGTTTACTCAATGGACTTTACCAATGGCAAGGTAGAGTTGGCAAGTTTTGGTGCCACACCACTTACCGACTATACTGCTATCACCGTAGGTCTCGACCAATATGGCACACCCTGTGGCGTAAGTCGTGCCAACTTCCAAACACTGCCTGCAGTGTTGGTAGGCGACCCCAAGGTTGAGACTGTGGCTGATAGTACTGTGATAGGTCAGCGCGAGTTTTCAATTGGTACTTTGGCCAATGCCGACGTTAAGGGTTATGCACTCCTTGCTGGCGAGAAAGGTTCTATCCAGAAGCAGTACAAGCAGTTCGCTCCTATGTTTGGTTACAAAAACTTTGGCGAAATGGTGAAAGGTTGGGGCTTTAACCATACATTGGAGGAAGGTCAAACAACTTGGAAGCCTATCAAGGATTCTTGGACCTCTATGGATCCCGGCACCGAATACGAAGTATTTGTTCAGGCATGGGACGCCAACGACAACTTCGCACCTTGCGACACCATCACCATTATCACACAAACAAAGGGTGGCCAGGGCGCTGCTTCGGTTGACATCGCTCTTGGCGATTACAGGTTGACCGATTGGGAAGGTGAGCAAAAGTACAGCCAGTTTATCACCTTCACTCCCAACGACCAAACAAGCGTTTACCGTTTCGGTGTGTACAAGGCAGCGGAATATGATGCCAATCCCGAGGGTGCAAACAGCTACGTAGCTCAGGATCCTCCCATGCCCGTGGCTAAATGGTTCTTCTACGAGCCTGTAACAACCGATTTCCAAATCGATCCTAACACCGAGGCCGTAGCAATTGCTGCTGCCAAGAATGCCAATGGCGAGTGGGGTACAATTTGCGTTAAGCGTTTCACTACTCCTTCTGCCACAGCACCGGCCGCTGCACCTGCCATGAAGGCTAATGCCAAGACAGGCTTTGTTGCCCGTCAGCGTCACAACTTCACCGTCACCATGCCTCAGGCTGGTCGTCTGCCCAAGTTTGGCAAGGTAAGCACTGGTGTCATCATGAAGTAATTCAACGTTCCGACACAACGCGTAGTATTTATAAAGTTTTACTGCCCGTCCGCTGTTCTCACACAGTATGGACGGGCAGTTTGCGTTGTTAGGTAGGTCGGATATGAATTGTTGCAGTGATTGTATCTTACACAAAAAGCAGCCCCGCGCCACTCTATGTATCGGAATATATCGTTACCTTTGTGTTCAAACCCAAACAAAACAAATTATGACAAGACGTTCAATACGCAAATATAGTACACGTGATGTAGATGATGCGTTACTCAACAGCCTGCTTGCCGAGGCCGAACATACTCAAACCATGGGCAACTTGCAGTTGTATTCGGTGGTGGTGACACGTAGCAGCGAAATGAAGCAAAAACTCGCACCAGCACATTTCAATCAGCCCATGGTGACGCAGGCTCCTGTTGTGCTCACATTCTGTGCCGACTATAACCGCACAACACAATGGGGATTGCAGCGCAAGGGGCACCCCGGTTACGACAACTTCCTTTCATACCAAAATGCGGCAACCGATGCACTGCTCTATTGTCAGCGTTTTTGCGATTTGGCTGAGGCTGCAGGTCTTGGCTTGTGCTTTCTTGGTACAACCATTTATCAGCCGCAACTTATTGTCGATGTACTCAAACTGCCGCGTTTGGTAATGCCTGTGGCCACCATTACGCTTGGCTGGCCCGACGAAAATCCGCCGGTAAGCGATCGTTTGCCGCTCACCGCCATTCGTCACGACGAAACATATCAGCCTGTTACGCCCGATACAATAAACCGCGATTACGCAGCAAAAGAGGCTTTACCCGAAAACAAAGAGTTTATACAAGTAAACGGCACCGAAACATTGGCGCAAATATTTACCGACATTCGTTATACCGCTGCCGATTGCCGTGCCATGTCCCAAACATTGCTCGACACCTTGCGCAAACAAGGATTTGCTTGCTAATGATTGCTGTCCGGCAGAACGTAAACATACGAACGGACTCAAGCACCAAACGCAAGCACTAATGGGGGCGACGCGTCCCGCGTCGGAAAAATCAAGGCAAAAGCTCACAGCCAGTCGTGTAATTAGCGCTGTCTGTGAGCCTTTATATTTAGTGTATGAACATGGCTTTTTCCCCGACGCGAGACGCGTCGCCCCCATTAGTGCTTGCATTTAGTGGTAGCGCTTAGTGCTTGCGTTTTCGTGCTTGAAGAAACGCAAGCACTAATGGGGGCGACGCGTCCCGCGTCGGGAAAATCAAGGCAAAGGCTCACAGCCAGTCGTGTAATTAACGCTGTCTGTGAGCCTTTATTTAGTGTATGAGCAGCGCATTTTTCCCGCGGCGCGCGTCCATCAGCGAGCACCGCCCGCTGTGGCATCTTGCATAATCAGTCCTGCAATAGTAAAGCCAAATATGGCCGTGATGTGCGAAAGGCTTCCGTTGATTTGAGCCTTCGAACTGCACCATTCATGGTTAAGCAAGTCAGGGTCGCCGGGACCGTTTTCAGCTTTCGGACACAGACATGCTGCTGTGCCGCAGGCATGACTCTGTCCAAGGTTGGGCAGCAACTCCTCGCTGTACACACACTTAAACTTGCGGGCGGGAAAAATATGCTGTTTCTTGAATTTTCGGCGTAGCGCGGCACCTAACGGGCAGCCCTTCACCTTCCAAAATTCTGCCACCGCCACTTTGGTTGGGTCCATTTTCAGCGCAGCGCCCATCGACGAGAAAAATTTCGCTTTCGTGCGGCAGGCATTAAGAATAAGCAGCGCTTTGTCCTGCAACGAGTCAATCGCATCGACAATGTAGTCATAGTTCTCAATGCCAAATTCGTCGGCTGTGCTTTCCGTGTATATCTTTTGCATGGCCGTGATGTCAGCCTTAGGGTTGATGCTGAGCAAACGCTCTTTCAGAGCCTCAACCTTCACCATGCCAATCGTCTTCATGGTGGCCATGATCTGACGGTTCACGTTGGTTATGCATACACGGTCCGAATCAACAATGGTCAGGTGTTTGATGCCTGAGCGCACTAAACTTTCAGCACACCAACTACCCACGCCGCCCACGCCAAAGATAATGACGCGCTTCTCGGCCAGCAAATCCATTGTGTCGGCCCCAAGCAAACGTTCAGAGCGGTTATATATAGCTTTCTCTATGCTTCCCATTCAGTATTCAGTGTATTAAAGTTTTGAGCCAATGCAGTCATCGAGTCGAACAGCACGTTGGCACCTTCGTCTGTCAGCACCTTTTCGGGCAGAGGGCCAGTATTTACTGCAATAGTAAAAATGCCAGCGGCCACACCAGCGCGCACGCCGAGCGGTGCATTCTCAACCACCAGAGCCTCGTCAGCACCAACGCCAGCCTTTTCAAGTCCCATAAGGTAAGGCTCAGGGTTAGGCTTGCCATGCTTCACGTCCTTGCTCGACACAATGAGTTCGGGGGTGAAAAATCCAGGGTAGTTATGGTCAAGCCGGTCGAGCAACGACTTTTGTCCGCTGCCTGTCACAACTACAATGGTCAGTCCTGCGGCCTTTACCTCTTGTAACACCTGCAGCGCGCCAGGCATTTTGGGCGCTTCAGGACAAGCGTTGAACAAACGGCACTTCTCCTTGTATATCTGCTCAATCTCCTCGGCCGTGGCGTCGCGTTTCCAATAGCGGTTAGCCAATATGTTGATAGTTGATGCACCAGTGCGTCCCTCGTGCATATAAGCCTCTTCAGGCTCCATGTCAAGGCCGAACTCCGTGCATACTTTGGCCCAAGAGGCAGCATGATTGGGCATGGAGTCGAACAGCACACCGTCCATGTCGAACAGTACAGCACGCAACTTTCGTGCAGGTTTACCTTTGCGGTAAGCGTCAATTTGCGACTTAAACGTCATGTGAATATGATCTTTTTTAGCTACAAAACGGCAGACACGGCTATGGCATTCCCCTCTCTTCGTTCAGGAGGGCGGTGCCATGGTCGTGTCTGCTTCGTAATAATCCTTGGTTGACAGGGTAACAAGTTGACAGGTTAACAAGTAAGTATGCTATACACTTTATTATGTTAAAGTTAGAATGGTTAGAAACCTTTGGCAAATCTACCAATGTTAACCCGTTATCCTGTCAACTAATTCCGCCAACGCGTTATTATAGTCTGGCCTTGATGGCTTCAGTCTCCTTTTCATAGCCAGGTTTGCCGAGCAAAGCAAACATGTTCTTCTTGTATGCCTCAACGCCCGGTTGGTTGAACGGGTTAACTTCGAGCAGCAAACCGCTGATGCCGCAGGCACGCTCAAAGAAGTAAATCATCTGGCCGAGGTGGTACTCGTCAAGGCGTTCAACCACTAATCGCATATTAGGCACACCGCCATCAACGTGGGCCAGCTGCGTGCCAAGTTCTGCCATCTTGTTCACCTCGTCTACGCGCTTGCCTTCAAGGAAGTTAAGTCCGTCAAGGTTCTCGTCATCGTGGGGGAAGAGTACGGTGTGCTCAGGAGTCTCCACCGAAACAACCGTTTCAAATATGGTGCGTTCGCCCTCTTGAATCCATTGGCCCATTGAGTGCAAGTCAGTAGTAAAGTCAACAGCTGCGGGGAAAATGCCCTTGCCGTCCTTACCCTCGCTCTCGCCATAGAGCTGCTTCCACCATTCGTTCATGTAGTGGAGCTTAGGCTGGAAGTTAACCAATATTTCAGTCTTCTTGCCATTGGCATAGAGAGCGTTGCGCACGGCAGCGTATTGTTCAGCAGGGTTTTCTGCAAAAGGTACTTCAGGTGCAGTGAGTTTCTCCATGTCGGCAGCACCCTTCACAAGTGCTTCAATGTCAAAACCGGCACAAGCAATGGGCAGCAAACCTACAGGTGTGAGCACAGAGAAACGGCCGCCTACATTGTCGGGAATGACAAAACTCTTATAGCCCTCCTTGTCAGCGGTCACACGTGCAGCACCCTTCTTGGCATCAGTAACAGCCACAATCACCTTGCGTGCCATTTCAATGCCGCGTTGCTCCTCGCATTGCTTGCGCAGCAAGCGGAAAGCCAAAGCTGTCTCGGTAGTAGTACCACTCTTCGAGATGTTGATCACGCCAAATTTGCGACCCTTCAAGTAGGTTGTCAACTCGTAAAGATAGTCCTCGCCAATATTGTTACCAGCAAAGAGCATGATGGGATTTTTTCCATCATTGGCAAGCCATTCAAAGCTGTTGCCGAGTGCTTCGATCACGGCACGTGCACCCAGGTAGCTACCGCCGATACCGGCCACTACAATGGTGTCGCAGTTTTCACGCAGCACCTTGGCGGTCTCTTTCAGGTCTGCCAAATGTTCGGGTGTGATTGACGATGCCAAGTGCATCCAGCCCAAAAAGTCATTGCCAGCGCATGTGCTCTCTTCGAGTGCCTTTTGTGCTGCTTTAACGCGGGGTTCGAGTGCCTCAACGGCACCAGCTGCCAAAAATTGTGCAGCCTTGCTTACTTCTAAACGAATATTCTTGCTCATAATACAATATAAGTATGTACTAATTTAGTTTGTGGGGGCAAAGTTAGTGCAAGGCGAGCGCAATACAAAGCGAAAGTCTTAAAACTTTCGTTTTGTATTGCCGAGCCGCCGCCTAACTTGGCGAAACAAAGTTAGTGCAAGGCGAGCGCAATACAAAGCGAAAGTCTTAAAACTTTCATTTTGTATTGCCGAGCCGCCGCCTAACTTGGCGAAGCAAAGTTAGTGCAAGGCGAGCGCAATACAAAGCGAAAATGTATTTTTTTGCATTGCAGGGCTGAGGTGCCACATAGCAATGCACAGGTAGGGTGTTCAAAAAAGGCATCAAGAACGAGATCGTTTTGGGGGCATTTTAAGTTGCCTGAAACGCGCTGCAAAAAAACGCAAGCACTAATGGGGGCGACGCGTCTCGCGTCGGGAAAATGAAAGAAAAGTATACAAGCTCTACTAAATAACAGCTGCATATTTCCCCGACGCGAGACGCGTCGCCCCCATTAGTGCTAGCGCTTTTTTGCAGCACCCAACGCTACCACCCAACGCGACCTCTAATGGGGGCGACGCGTCTCGCGTCGGGATAGAGAAAGGAAGAAAATACGAACTCTGCCAAATAATAGCTGCATATTTCTCCGACGCGGGACGCGTCGCCCCCATTAGTGCTAGCGCTTTTTTGCAGCACCCAACGCTACCACCCAACGCTACCTCTAATGGGGAGCGACGCGTCTCGCGTCGGGATAGAGAAAGAAAGGAAATACGAACTCTGCTAAATAAAAGTTGCATATTTTCCCGACGCGGGACGCGTCGCCCCCATTAGAGGTAGCGCTTAGTGCAAGCGCTTAGTGCAAGCACTTGGTGCTTGAGTCCATTCGCATGTTTACGTTTTACCTACTAGCAATAGCATTCAAAGGAACACAAGTCCGCCACAAACGATGCTCGCAAATGTGCACATCTGCGAGCAGAACGAGTATCTAACGCATCTCGTACAGATATTTATACAGCGGTGCCAGCATCAGTGCCTGAAATATGCGCCCGTCATGCATCATCTCCACCACCTCATCGCGTGTGGCAGTAAACACAGCCAAGTCTTCGGTAGCATCAAGGTGCTGCGTGCCAGTAGGCTCAACCCCCGTAGCTAAAAAACAATGCTGCATGTTCGACATCGAGCCAGGATTAGGTGCAGCCTCCATCAGCAACTGCCATTCGCCGCCACAGTACCCCGTTTCTTCAAGCAACTCGCGTTTCGCCGCCTCAAGCGGTGTCTCGCCCTTTTCCATCACCCCACAGGGTAACTCGTAGCTCATGCGTTGCATACCATGGCGGTACTGCTTCTCCATAATAAAGCGTCCAGCCTTGTCAATAGCTATCACATTCACCCAATCGGGGTATTCGAGCACATAATATTCGGGAATCTCGCGGCCGTCGGGCAACTCCACCACATCGCGCCGGGCAGTGAGCCAGGGGCGCTTGACGAGATATTCCGAGTGCTTAATCTTCCAAGGTTTAATATCTTCAGGTTTCATTGCGCTTTATTCTTATCAAACACATGTTTGCCATAGTTCACACCAGCCGCCTTGTAAAATGCCGGTTCGGCCTGCAAACGCTGTTCAAAGTTGGTGTAGCTGCGCTCCGATTGCGGTGTCCAGCCAGCTTCGGCCACGGCAGCCAAACGTGGGAACGTGAGATACTGCACCGTGCTGGCGTCCTCCACCCATTCTGTCCAGAAGTTAGCCTGCACACCCAAGTATTTTGACTGTAAAGCGTCGGGCACATTCTTCATGGGCACATAGTTGTAAACAGCCTCCACCGTTTCGGTGCCCCAACCCTGTGAGCGCGGTTCCCACACATCTTTGCTCTGTCGGCGGTTGATGTAGTAGGGTATTTGTGGCGACAGAATAGTGTTCATGCCACGCTTAGCCGCATCTTGTGCCGCAGCGTCAGCACCAATCCATGCCATGATGGTAATGTCCTTGCCGAGCGGAGCCGTGTTGCCATGCAGCACCTCGTTCCAAAATATGAGTTTGCGCTGCTCGTGCTGTGGCTTTTGGGCCATGTGTTGCTGCAACTGGTGGTAGAAGTTAATTTGCAAGTCGCGATAGTTGTCCGACCCCAATTCCTTCAGTTGCTTCTGACAGTCAGCATTGTTCTGCCACTTGTAAACGGGGCATTCGTCACCCCCCAGGTGGATATAGCTAAAGGGGAAGATACCTGTGAGTTCGTCAATCACATCGTTGGCAAACTGCACGGCGCGAGGGTTCGACACATTTATCACATCGGCCGACACGCCTTGGTACAGCCACACCTGGTGTGGGTTCTGTGGGTCGCAGGCTAAAAATTCGGGGTACGATGCCACCGCAGCCTGTGAGTGGCCGGGTATGTCCACTTCGGGCACAATCTCGATAAAACGGTCGCGTGCGTATTTCACAATTTCGCGTGCGTCAGCCTGGGTGTAATAGCCGCCATAGCGTTCGCCATCGGGCACCGTCTCGTCGTAGCCCAGGGTGCGGCTGTGACGCCATGCACCCACCTCGGTTAATTTGGGGTATTTCTTTATCTCGATACGCCACCCTTGGTCCTCTGTCAGGTGCCAGTGAAAGCGGTTCATCTTGTATGCCGCCATCATGTCAATGATTTTCATCACCTCGCGTTTGCCATAAAAGTGGCGACCCTCGTCGAGCATAAAACCGCGCCAGCCAAAGCGTGGCGCATCGGCAATGCTCACTGCAGGCAGTGTCCAGCTTGCAATGGTCGAGTCGGGCACACCAGCCATGGCGTTGCGCGAGGGCAGCAACTGTTGCAGTGTTTGCAAAGCATAAAAGAAACCTGCCGGTTTGGCAGCCTCTATCACAATCTGTTTCGGGGTCACATTCAGTGTGTAAGCCTCGTTGCCAAGGTGCTTGTTGCAGCGCAGTTGCATGGTGGCACTTTTGCCGCCATACTTAAAGTGTGTGCCTGTGGCAGGTGTGAATTTCTGTTCAAACTGTTGCAACACAAGTTTGATGCTGTCACCATCGTAAGCATCGGCCCACACCTTGAGGGTGGGGGAAAAGGTAAATGTGCCATCGCCCTGCACCACTTTGGCAGGTTGCGGAATGAGTGGCAGATTATTTTGCTGGGCAAAAATCGTAGGGGCCGCACACAGACAGAGGGCGGTTATAGTGGCTTTGATATTTTTCATGTAAGAAATAAAAAAGATACGCGTTGGCGGAATTAACGCGTTGGCGGAATTAGTAAACACGTTGACAAGTTAACGGGTTAACAGGTAAGTTTGCATAGCCTTTTCTGATTTTTCGCCATACAATAAGCAGATTATGGCATACTTACTTGTTAACCTGTCAGCTTGTTAACCCGTTAACCAAGAATTTCGCCAACGGGTAAAGATTGTCTTAAAGCTTATTCAGCAGAGAGTTTGTTCCAAAAGTTGTCAAGGTCATTACCAAGTCCTTTCATCAGGTCGCCGCTAATAAGTATGGTGTCGTCGTCCACCAAATGCAGTTCGGCTATTGTTTCATGGTCCTCGCCAATGAGCACATAAGAGTAGGGCTTCAGTATGGCCACATTTTCGGTCACATCTTTGATACGTTTGATACACTCTCTCAAAATGGGCTGTACGGCAGAGTAGAAATCTTCGTCGTGGTTGTCAATCCACTCTTCCACCACACAGCGAGTGAGTTCGTTATCGTCGTCATCATAAATGCGCAGTTCGCCGCCCTCCTGTCTCACTTGCAGGTAAATGTCGGTCAGTGGCATACATTCGGCCTGTGGGTCAAACTTCGAGGCCGCTTTGCGCAGTGCGCGTTCTATTTGTTGATAGGTTTGTTCGCTTGCAGTCATGGCATCTGTATCTTAGTGGTTTACTCAGCAAATGTACAACTTTTTATGCAATGGTCGTGCAAACTGGTCGTATAAACTTTGATTGCGCTTTATTTGCTCGCTGACGTTCGCAGCGCTAATATGTCAATATGCTAATGTGTCAATGTGCTAATATGCTAATGGGCTGACGCCGTAGCGTGGCTTGGCAGCCGCTAACGCGGGAAACAAAAGGACATAAGAACATAAGAACAAAAGATTAACGTTTGTGTTAGCCGCTTACCGCGGGAACATAAGAACATAAGCTACATAAGAAACACATAAGGCCGCTGCGCGG